>Ga0209635_10000106_pt1 | contig 48760 bp, 45 predicted proteins | sample DeeMarSWOR230_32_FD_187463 | JGI IMG/M metagenome (GOLD analysis project Ga0209635, IMG submission 187463) | Marine sediment microbial communities from White Oak River estuary, North Carolina - WOR-2-30_32 (SPAdes) (version 2) | ecosystem: Environmental > Aquatic > Marine > Intertidal zone >...
AGTAAAAAAATTCATGCCTGGTCCACTGAGTATAGTGGTAAAGAAGAGGATACCTATATCCGATTCAAATCATGATGGGGTGTCATTCCGAGTGTCGAATAACCCAGTCGCTTCATTATTAGTAAAATTGTTTAAAGTTCCCGTAACAACAACCAGTGCGAACATTTCTGAGCAGCCACCTATCTATGAAATAAAGAAAATTATCGATGTTTTTAAGGGTAAAGTAGATTTGATATTAGATTGTGGGGATCTGCCAAAAAATAAACCATCAACATGTATTGATTTAACCAATGAAAAAAATGTGAAGTTAATACGTGAAGGTCCTATCCCAAGTGAATTAATATTAAAAGAACTTAAAATGGCTTAAATTGCCTCATAAAAAACTGCTTTCCCAACTTTTATTCTACGAATCTTTTTGTTATGAACCAAGATTTTTAAATATTTTGAAAGGGTTGGATCAGACACGGGAACGCGTTTGATTATATCCCTGTATCTGGTTTTTTTGTGTGATTTAATTACTTTATGGATAACATCAGCAGTGTTTAAATGTGCGCTAAAATGGCTTATGTCCGTGAAGTTGGGCATGGCAATATCTTTAGTAAAATTACTTAATCTGGAAGATAAAAGATTAGTAAAATTACTGATTCCCTCCTGTAGTGATCGCAGGTTGTTATTAATTTCATCCAATTTTTCGTCTAGAGATGGACTAATATCTTCAAATTCAGTTTTGAACCAAGACCTAGAGACCATTTCATTTTTCAAAATAGAAATGTCCCGAGATAAATTAGCAAGTCTTTCACTGACATCAAAAATAGTAGGAATTTTAACTGGTTGTATTTTTGTTTCAACAATTTTATCAGGGGTTTCAAGCCTATAGATGGGGATTTGATCAATCTGACCAGTTTCCCTTTTTAATACTTTGTTAAGCCAGGTTTGTATACCCATAAAAATTAATAGAAAGTTTATACTTAAATATTTAAGTAAAATTTTTAGTTTTACATAAAACTATTAAGTAATAGGGAGAATTCAGACCAATTCGTTTTCACTGATAATTACAAAATCGCCAATGGATTTGACAGCACTGAAAGGAATGAGGTATCTGCCTTTCTCATCGCTCTTTAAATTCAATTCCCGTAAATGAGTAGTCACGTCACTAACGATTAAATTTAAGAGTTCACCGCTCTCTGTTATGAAATCGATGTTCCCAACGACACCGAATTTCCTCCCAGTTTCCTCGCTTATTACAGTTTTTTTAACAATATCTTTGGCTCTAACTCTAGTTTCTACCATAAAGTCACCTAATACTATATTATTTTTAATTAATTTATGCTTAACGTTTTTAGCCTTTGTTTAGGCTTCAGTAAATATGGTCTTTGATTTGGGCGACAGACAATAAACATACGTGTTGCCCAGCTTTTTTCGTTGGATCAAGTCATCGCGTGATAATCTTTTTAGTATATTATTTATAGATCGGATGGCGTTGTTCTTGTTTTTATATGAAGATATATCAAGATGTTCTGTTAACGAAGAGGGGGTTAAATTTGGGTTTTCATTCAATATTTTTAAAATTCGTTTTTGTTTTCTAGATAATGTGGTCTGCAATTCTACGTGTTGCGTGGCAGGAGCAGGTCGGACGATCTGGTCAACAAAACTAGCAGTGATGGTTGTTATATTTTTTTGTGCGGCTTCTTTAACAAGCTTGTCACATGTTTTAATAATTTCACGAGGGAACCCGCCAGTAATGTCATGTATACGCTCAATAGAGCCAGGGATAAAGGGGTTTAAAGCACCCCCATCGACGTTTTCAATTCTTTTTAAGATCAGGGATTCTACTTCGGGTCTAGATAAATTATCTAGATGGGTTTTTGTAGTTACCCGCATGAAAAGTGTCGGGAGCTTGGTTTCAATTTTTTTTTCAAATACTGGGAGTGCAGCAAGTATTACGGTCATGTTGGGCACTGAATCTGTCAATGTTCTAATCCATTCTAAATTTGTAATGGGGGCCTCATGCGCTTCGTCAATCAATAAAACTAGGTGTTTTTTCCTTAGTTTACGGTATATAAACTTAGACAAGTTGAATAAAGATAAATCCCTGGAACGGAGTTTATCTAAAAAATTAAACCCAACAATCGATTTGAATAGGTTAATTAGGTTTTTCGATGATTTTGGTGGTTTAGGGATATAATACGGTAAGAATTTTTTATGCGCCATAAGATGCGACCGAAGCCAGAGCAACATCGTAGTTTTCCCAGAACCGGTGGGCCCGATAAGGGAAGCAAATTTATGTAAATTAAAAATGTGGGAAAGTAAAGAGTCGCATTGTTCTGAGTAACCAACCATTAATGAGGGGGAAATGGTTAATGTAAAGGGATTTGATGACCATCCGAATTTAGAATAATATTCATAGTGGTTGGTTGGCATAATTTTCACGTACACTTCATAAATAGTTCATGAAGAAATAAATAATTAATATTAAAAACGTGAAGATTTTATTGTATAAACGTGAAAGCATGAGGTTGTTTGCATGTGTTTGGGTGCCAAACACTCTTAGGGAAAAAATAAAAGATTTTCAACAAAAAATGATAGATCTACCCATGAAAGCGAAATTTGTGGAAGTAGATAACCTACATTTCACAGTCACTTTTCTTGGAGAAATTGGCGATAAAAAACTACTGGGTTTAAAAAGTAAATTAGACGAAAGTGTAAAAAATATAAACAGGTTCAGTGTAAAAATAGAGGAATTAAAAGCGATACCAAATGAAAAATATATTCGAGTAATGGGATTGAGAATTAAAGACGGGGAAACAATTGCTAATTTGATTAAAAGCGTCGCTAATTCAATCGGGGGCAAATATTATTTAGAACAAAAAATAACGCTGTGTAGAGTAAAAAAAATATTCGACAAAGCGGAATTACAAAAATTTATAATATTAAACAAAGATAAAAAAATCGGAGAGTTTCAGGTAGATGCTGTTTCGTTAGTACAGAGTGAATTAACTAGATCCGGACCAATTTATAAAACCATACATGATTCATACCTAAAATAAAAATTTATTCGGGAAGGTCTTTTTTTGTGTATATTTTTAATAAATGTGGTTTTAACCCCTTCTCCGAAGAGTTTGCAGCGAGGAACTCTATGTTATGTGATTCGGCCACGTTAAGGATATTGCTGTCTATCGTCCCATCTATTACCACGATCTTCGCATTACCGAGACGTTTGTTGTCTTCTTTAAATTGGGTTAGGGGGATTTTTCCTTGTAATTTCATCGAATCATCAAAGATATACGCAGCTCTGGTCCCAACCATTTTATCCAAAACTTCGCTTATTTTTTTCTTTACCCCAACTGGTAGGTCTTGTTTTAAATCGGTTTTAAACTGCTCTAACGTGGTCTTATCCCTCAACGACTTGAATATCTCTTTTTTTGTTAATTCTTCTACTTCTTTCCCTTCAGACGCACGGGCCACATAATCTATGTTAGTTAATTGCAGGAGTTCTTTCAGAATCAGATCGCCTCCTCTATCCCCATCTAAAAAGACAGTTGTGGTTTTTTCTTTTGTTAAATCGATTATTGTGCTGGGAATTTTTGTTCCGCCCATCGCTATTACATTTTTTATACCATTTTTTAAAAGATTTAATACATCGGCTCTGCCTTCTACAATTATAATTTCGTCGGAGTTTAGGGCCTCAGTGCCACAAGGCAATCCCTCATGTTCGGTTATTTCGGCTGCTCTGACAGATTCTTTTATGTTCTCAGTTAACTCTGTGGTGCTCGGTAATTCCTCATCAAGAAGCTTGGATAAAATTTTTTTTGCTCTATTAACTACGTAGTCGCGTTTTAAAGCTCTTATATCCTTAACAGATATTATTTTTATTGACGAGTCACACGGCCCTATTCTTTCAATTGTTTCTATGGCAGCAGCGATTAACGCGGTTTCAGAACCATCTAAACTAGATGGGATAGAAATCTTACCTTTTGTTTTTCCCTTTCCCGTTTTTAATTCTACTTCTATACGACCAATTCTTCCAGAACGTTGAAGCTCTCTCAGGTCCAAATCTTGGCCGAGTAAACCCTCAGTCTGTCCAAATATCGCTCCAATTACGTCTGGTTTCTCGACTACACCATTTGCGGTAAAATCTGCTTCTATTAAGTATTTTATTGTTGATTGTGCTAATTTTCCCATGATAATCATCCTCCTTAATTTTTGAAAATTTGATTAACTCCTCGATCTTGGTTATCCCAAAGGAAGACTTGATAAGTCGTCTAAACCTTAGATCGAGCTTAAACTTAAATTTTTGTAAAATTATACAAAGCTCTTTATACTTTCTTTCACCCTCACTATCATAGTCAGTCAAAATAATATATTTTTTGTTTCTGTCAAGTTTTTTTACAAAGGCGTTTACTGAAGCTCCGGATATTTCTAAAACGTTTTTAATACCGAGCGCATTCAATGCTTTTTTGTCTTTCTTCCCTTCAACGATTATAGTGGAGTCTCTTATTAGTCCTAATAATCTCTCTGGATTGTGAGGGATGAGCATAAAATCAACAATATGTATAATAAGGGAAGGGTATTTAAATGTATCTATGGTTCTTCTCTGCAGTTTTCGCACACCCATTGGTCATCGACAAACCTAAGATCATGAGAATACTCGCCACAGACTTCACATAAACCAGACGTGGAAGTTTCTTTTATTGATGGTAATTCAGACCTCATTTTTAACCTAAAGTTTAAGATATCTATCATCTCTGGCGAAGCTCTGGCGATATCTGTATTGGTTATAATCCCTACTATCTTCCCTTTACTGATGACTGGCAACCTTTTTACCTTATGTCTTTCCATTTTTTCGACAGCCGTGGCAATGTCTTCATTCGGGTGTGAAAAAACAACCGGCGAGGACATTATATTTACTATCTTTAACTTCCTAGGATCCTTGGCGGGCGCCACAACCTTTTTGTTTAAATCGGTCTCTGTGATTATGCCGATTGGGTTTTTGTTTTTTATTATAATGATCGAACCAACCCTATATTTTGCCATTTCTTTTGCCGCTTGTTGGACCGTTTTGTTGTAATCTATTTTAACGGCCGGTTTTGTCATTATGTCTTTTACGAGTATACCAAGCGCCATAGATATCACGTATAATTTATATGGATATTATATTTATAATAACACTCAGAATAAATAAATTACTTAAGAATATGGTTTTAAGGTATTTTTATGGATATTGTTATCGTTTCTGACATACATGGAGATGTGGAAAATTTATTGGCTTACTTGGATAAAATTAAAGAATTGAAGTTTGATGTAATTGTATGCCCAGGTGACTTCACAGACGTGAACACGCCGAAGGGGTTCGCCCAGGAAGACGTTGCAAAATTAATCATTAGTGAATTAAAATCGTTGAAAGTTCCGGTTGTGGCTGTCCCTGGTAACGTTGACCCAAAAAGCATTATTAAAAGTCTTGAAAGCGAGGATGTATCGATTCATGGTCAAGGCAAAATTGTAAAGGGGGCTGGGTTTTTTGGGTATGGTGGCGCGAAAACCCCTTTTGAAACAAACATCGAGCCGACGGAAGAAGAAATTAAACTTGGGCTCCAAAACGCGTATAAAGACGTTGAAAGAGCGAAGTATAAGGTGCAGGTGACGCACGTCCCGCCCCATGGCACCCGACTGGATCTGATCCAAACTGGAATCCATGTTGGCTCTGATGCCGTCGAATCTTTTATAAAAACACATCGTCCCGTTTTGGCAATCTCCGCGCACATACACGAAGCCAGGGGAACGGACAAACTAAAGGATACATTCTTAATCAACTCGGGCCGTTTCCCAGAGGGCTACTTTGGGTTGGTTAATGTTGATAACGGGGTCGTTAGTGGTAAGGTTTTGAATATTACAGAGTGACCCGGTTGTTTCATATAGAAACACCCTTCCAAAAAAAACCTAAATATAATATAACACTGTTATAGTTTTTGTTTGTTGTTGTATTATTTTCATAGGAAACGATGGGGTGGGGGGCTTTATATATTTTCCAATAGAAAAGGCTTTATTTCATTAGGAACAAATTATTGACATGCCGCGTTCCGTTCAGACCATTTTTCAGGAATTCGTAGAAAAAAAAGTTGCAATTTTTAAGGACAGGGATGCCCTAGCGTCTAATTACACACCAGAAAACATACCACACAGGGACGAACAAAAAAACAACTTAGCATCAATTCTGGCGCCATCATTGCGCGGCGGACGCCCCTCAAACATTTTTGTTTACGGAATGACTGGTACAGGTAAAACACTCGTCTCTAAGTTTGTGGGGGGCGAACTAGAAAAAACATCTAATAAAACACCTAAACTGGTTAAGGTAATTTACATAAATTGTAAGATGAAAAAAATAGCAGACACAGAATATAGGCTCTTGGCGGAGCTTTCACGTTTGTTGGGGCAGGAGGTACCGATCACCGGTCTGCCGACCGAAAGGATCTATAGCATCTTTTTTAATTTGTTGGACTCGAAGGACTGGACAGTGGTCGTTGTTCTCGACGAGATCGATTCGTTAGTTAAAAAGGTAGGCGATGATTTTTTATATAATTTTACCAGAATTAACCAAGATTTAAAGAAAGCCAAAGTATCAATAATTGGCATAACGAATGATTTACATTTTATAGACATTCTAGACCCCAGAGTAAAAAGCTCGTTGGGCGAGGAAGAAATTCTATTTCCCCCATACAACGCCCCAGAACTTCAAGACATATTAAAACAAAGGACCGTCTTAGGGTTTCAGGCAGGTGCTCTTTCAGAAGAAGTCATACCTAAATGCGCCGCCTTGGCCGCGCAAGAGCATGGTGATGCTAGAAGGGCTTTAGACCTGTTAAGGGTTGCTGGAGAAATAGCAGAACGTCGGAGCGATAAAAAAATTACAGAAAAACATGTTGATATGGCATTAGAAAAAATCGATTATGATAGGATCATCGAATTCGTAAAATCTCTCCCAAAACAAACAAAACTTGTCCTTTTGTCAACAATAATTTTGGACGAAAACAAACAAGATAATATCCAGACCGGGGACGTATACTCTGTCTATGAGGATAAATGTAAGGAATGTGGTCTCCATCCGTTGACACAGCGCAGAATTTCTGATTTATTATCTGAGTTGGATATGATGGGCGTGATTAACGCCAAAATAATTTCACTGGGCAGGTATGGGAGAACAAGAGAAATAAGATTGAATGTTTCTGGTGGGGTGAGAAAAAAAATAAAAGAGATTCTCAACTCAAATTTATCGATTAAATAATTGGTTAATGATTGATATGAACGAAGATGAAGTTGTGAGGCTCTTTCTGAAGAACGGCTTTCAAATATCAAAAAGTGCTTTTGGGCTGATTCCCGAAGACCCCGAGGTAATAATACCCAAGTTAAAAAAAATAACTCCCCGCCCATTCATAATAACCGAGCAACACATAAAGAAGGTTTTGGATACCTCGAACAAACCGGTCAACGTAAAAGTAACAGAGGAGTATGACTTTAGCAAAACACCGATTCATGTGGGCGATTACGTAAAAGAGCTTTCCGCACGTTATGAAAAAATTAAATCACTGCTATTGAAACAAACGTCTCTGAAAAAACTGGTATCAATCAACAAAATTACTCCTAGAACCATAATTTTTTCTGTCATTGGGTTGGTGAGAGAGAAAAATGATGACTCAATATTAATCGAGGACCCAACCGGCGAGACAAGATTATACTTTGATAAAAACATGAAAAAAGAATTAAAAAACATATTATTAGATGATGTGGTTGGCGCCCAATGCAAAAAAAGAAAAGAAAAATATCATGTGGAAAAAGTTTTTTTTGTTGGCCCAAAAACAAAAGAAGCCCACGGCGCTCCAATTTGAGTCCCGCTTCTTACTCAATCAAAATATATAATCCAAACAACAATTAAATAAAAAGTTAAACTCACAATTGTTAATTCATGGAACTGAATTTTCAGATTTTGGATGCCGACTATATAATTTCTGATTCAAAGCCGATTTTACGTTTTTTCGGCAGGACTGATAAAAACAAATCCGTCACGGTTTTTTACGAAGGGTTTGCGCCTTATTTTTACGTTTTGCCCCATGAAGAGGAAACACCAGAACTAAAAAAAATTCTGAAGAAAAAGTTTAATGATTTGGTCGTTAAAACGGAGCCGGTAAAAAAATATCTACCAATCGGATACAGCAGCAAACCCACTACTGTATTAAAAATAACGTTGAATAATCCTGCAAAAACACCGTTCATAAGGGATAGTCTAAAAACAGAAAAAAGGATAGTGAAGCAAGTTTTTGAGGCAGACATACTCTTTAGATATCGGTTTATGGCCGATCAGAACCTTTCGGGTATGAAATGGTATCGTGTTATTGGTGACGGGACTAACACCAACACCGTTAAAACTGACATAAAAATTAACGCTAAAAAGTTTCAAGACCTGGAAAAAGATGAACATATGACATTTAAGTATATGAGCATTGATATAGAGGTTGTCCCGTCCGAGGCGAGAATGCCGGACCCTGAAAAAGATCCTATAATCGTTGTTAGTATGTATTTCTATCCCGCCTTTAATGGAAAAAATTCAATGGTTTTAGCAGCAAAAAAACTGCGACAACCGGCTATGGACACATGCGGGTTTTTTAATGAAAAAGAGATGTTGACCGAATTTTTAAAAACTCTTGACAGATTTGACCCTGATATTATTTTGGGTTACAACATAAACAATTTTGATCTTCCATACATCGAAACAAGGCTAAGGAAAAATGGGTTGCCAAGAACTATTGGTAGATGCAATCAAAAATCAATTTTTTCGAGAAAAATAACAAACAGGTTTAGAAACACTGTATCGGGTCGTGTTGTAGTAGATGTTTACGATTTAGTAAAAGAAGCAACCTTAAAATTCGGGCTTTTCAGGGGGTTGAAGCGATATGGACTGGGCGACATCTCGAAACTCGTTCTCGGTGATGGTAAAATAGACATTATACACAGCGAAATAAAAACCCACTGGGCCGACAACGGAAAACGGTTACAAAAACTCCTCGATTACAGTAGAAAAGACGCGCGGTTGCCGATGGATATTCTCTTTAAAGAGGGGATGTTGGATAAATTTTTAGAAATATCTAAAGTTTCTGGAATAGTTCTTCAAGATGCTATAGATGGAGGTGAATCGACTAGAATTGAAAACCTTCTATTACGTGAATTCAACAAAAAAAATTATTTAATACCATGTAAACCCGATCCCTATATAATTTCACGAAGAAATTTAGAAAGAAGGAAGGAAGGGCTAAAGGGCGCTTTCGTTTTAAACCCAGAGGTCGGGTTCCACGATAAATGTGTAGCTTACTTGGATTTCAGGAGCATGTACCCCAGTATTATAAGAGCGTTTAACATATGCCCAACAACACTCATCGCAAACCCAGAAAAATTAGAATATCTAAAAACACCAAACGGCGTAAAATTTGTCTCACCCAAAATAAGAGAAGGCATTATACCCCAAATATTGAAAAATTTACTCAAAGCCAGGGCAAAAATAAAAATTGATATGAAACGTGCTAAAAAACCAGATAAAAAAAGGTATCTGTACGCGAAACAATATGCCTTTAAAACAGTTGCCAACGCCTTCTATGGTCATTTGGGGTACATACGTGCAAAACTGTATATCCTAGAAATAGCCAATGCAATAACGAGTACAGGGAGAGAAATGATTAAGAGGACAAAACAAACAGTCGAACAAAAAACACCTTATAAGACCGTGTATGCGGACACGGATTCTGTGATGGTAGGACTAAAAACTACGGATGTTCAAGAGGCCTTTAAAATAGGCGAAGAAATATGCGAGCTGATAAACGATGAGATCCATCACATTCTTGAATTGAAGGTTGAGAATATATTCAAGACATTGTTAATCCTTTCGAAAAAAAGATATGCTGGGTGGAATTTCGAACCAATGGATAGTGAATGGGAGGAATCTATTATCACCAAAGGCATCGAAACAGTTAGAAGAGACTGGTGTGATTTAGTTTCAGAGACGTTAGGGGAAGTTCTGGAAACCATTCTTAAAGAGCAGAATATTAAAAAATCGATCAAAATAGTAAAGGATAAAATCGAACAGATAAAAACTGGGGAGATGGATATAGATAAATTAGTGATAACGAAGAGCATCTCTAAGTCGTTAAAAAGCTATAAAGGCATTCAGCCACATATTGAATTGGTTAAAAAAATGCGGGCGAGAGACCCTGCAACTGCTCCCAGTGTCGGTGACAGAGTCGGGTTTGTTGTAACCAAAGGTTTACAGATGATTTCTAAACGGGCCGAGGACCCGGATTATGTAAAAAAACACGGTCTAAGGATAGACTCAAAATACTATATCGAAAGTCAGTTGTTCCCACCACTAGAAAGGGTTTTTGAAGCGTTGGGTGTCAACAGATCGGATTTGATGGGCGGTGGGAAACAGCTTGGACTATTTGATGTCATGAAAGAAGAAATAAAAAAAGACACAGTTTTTGAAGATAAACTAACTGAAATCGATGGTTTTATCTGTAATAATTGTAATAACGTTTTTAGGAGACCTCCTCTGTCAGGGAAGTGTAATTTTTGTGACGGAGAAATAGTTTTTTACAAAGGGTCTAAAAAATCAAGGGCATACGCCCCCTCTAATACTCCAAACGAAATCACTTTTAACCCACTTAAAAATACTTCTTCCACATGTTAGATATGCCAAATTCTGTTTCCACTAGAAATGAAGGGGCGTGAAATTCACAAAAACAGTTCCGCCGGAGACATCAATTTTCCATAGGAAATCAGGGGGTCACATGAAGTTCATGTTCGTAATCAATTTTCACAAAAAATCACGTTAAATATCAGTAACTATTTAAATTTCCCACAATCAAATAAAAAATATGCTTCCGAGTATGGACCCACAAAAGATGCAAAAAATGTTGAAGAAACTTGGCATGAAGATGGATAATATACCCGCAAAACAAGTGATCATAAAAACTGATTCTGGTGACATGACTATTGATAACCCTCAGGTCATAAAAACAACAATGAAAGGCCAAGTTGTGTTTCAGATATCAGGTAGCGTGAAAGAAAAACCATTCTCCGACGACGACGTGAAGTTAGTTATGGAGCAGGCAGGTATCGATGATAGAGAAAGAGTGAAAAAACTATTGCAGCAAAATAATGGGGATGTTGTTAAAACGATAATGCAACTGAAAGAGTGATCATTTAATGAATTTTTTGGTTACGTCAGTATAAACTGGTGTTATTAAACTTAGATTAACCCACATGCCAATAGAAGTAGTCATAATAAACCCAGTATACGTAATACCAGTGAAGTTGAAAATAAAGTATAGTATTATTAAAATAAATGCGAACCCAGTTGAGAACAACCAAAATTTCGTTGACGTATTTTTATAGTCAGATGGAGTATAGGATTCTTTTTTTGTTAGAATTTTCATTCCTATAAAAACATTCTGACTGAAACCAATCAACACAACTGCTATTAGACCCATGACAAATGAGGCATCCAAAACCCAACCACCACTCCATTTACTTATGGCCATTCCGATTATCAGAACAAAAAATAAGAAAACCCCGACCCAGCCCTTCCAATTATAAATTTCCCCCTTCAGGAAAACCACTGTGATTCCAACGCAAAAAATTATCAATGCAAACCAACTCATTGAAAGTATACCTAAAGTTATCGCGGGCCCGCTTAAAACCACTAGAATTAGGGGCAAAGATGCGACACCACCTTTTCGGAATTTAACAAAAAATAACACAGTTGTAATAACAGATGCAATCAATATAACAAACAACAGTGAAGTAGTTAAAAATTCCCCATAAGTAGATTTGAAAAATTCTCTTTTTACGAATGTCAATTCTTGAGGTAAACTCTTCAATTCTATAACCGTTTTTAATCTCACCATATTTTTGGTCGCTTCCTCGATATTTGGCGAATAACTCCACAGAATGAGATTTGTTATTTTTTCTCCCATACCCTCGCTGAGTATGGGCATACTAATAAACTGTTCGCCATCGATAAAAATACTAATCGGATATTTCGAGTAACTTTCCCCTGTGGCCGGATTTACTATGACTTCAATATTTTTTGTTGTTTTTTCATAATCTTCACTCGCTTCGTCAGCTAGTTCAACTGGGACTGTAAAAACATACCCACTATCCTGTTTCGCTATTCTACTGTAACCCAACCTAGAACTTTGGATGAGAGTCAGATCTTTGTCGTTGAGTATTTTTATAGAAAGCGTGGTTGTGTTTTCTGAAATGTTTTCAACTGCGACATCTACCTCATCTAATTTAAAACTAGCTCCCACTTCGTATTCTGATTCATTTATTCTCAAATATTTTTCATTTTTCAAAGACATTTCATAAGCTTTGTCATTAAACATAAATTCTGCAGTTTTTTTACTAAAATCAATCGTTTCTATTATCCTTCCTTCCAGCCTTCCTTGCTCAGTTAGAAGATTTACATACCCCTCTTCGCCAGGACCAGTCGTTATTTTAACGAAAGTGTCGTTATGTAGTTCAATTTTTGTGTTCGACAGGCCATATTTTACTGATCTTTGCCTTATGTTATCTATTAAATCTTGGTCCAATTCTTCCGATTCGAATAAATAATATACCCCACCCCACAGATCGGTTCCTAGTTTTATCCCCCCGCCTTTAACATCTGTTACAGTTATATTCAACCGCGACCCTTTTGGTATGTTGCAACTCCTAGGATTGTTGTTGATTAAAAATGTGACTACGCCTTCCAAGTCTTTTACCAGTTCAATAAACTCGTTCGAATTTTTCACAATTTTATTTCCAACTCCCGTGATGCTCGAACCCAAGGTCATCATATCTTTACATGGACTATCTACACCCACAGAGGTAACGATTACACCCACCGGCCTTTTAATTTCCGGGTATGCGGTGAGGGCTAGGCCCATTAAAACAAGAAAAATTAAAACTATTAAACCGAAATTCTTTATTATTTTCATGTTCTTTATGTTAATAATATGAAAATTTAAATTTGCATGGGTCTTGTGCTAAAAATAAATAATCGAATAACGAAACTTTCTTTTGATAGATATGTTAGAATGGAGTGTTTACTATCTATTTTTCAGTTTTTTAATTCCGCTCGGCGCATCAGTGGGTTTAACTAAGAATCTAATACCTTTCTTTAAAATAAATAATGTAATTGCATTAGATCTGCACAAAAAACAGAAGCCTAAACTTGCCAATAGCGGTGGCATATCAGTTTCCTTTTCACTGATGATGGGGTTGATGTTCTTTGTAGCGTTTCAGACTTTTGTTTCCCAAACCACGGATCAGATGGTTTACTTACTCGCTTCTGTTCTTACGATACTTTTGATAACGATTATAGGATTTTTTGATGATTTGAACAGCAGCGACGTGGTTGCAGGTTCAAGAAAAATAAGAAAAGGTCTAAAAAAATGGCAAAAGCCCCTGTTTGCCATACCGGCAGCGATTCCACTAATGGTTGTGAGCGCCGGAGAAACGACTATGGGCTTACCTCTAATTGGGACGGTAAATTTTGGGATACTTTACCCCCTTGTTTTAATACCAATCGGCGTTGTTTTCACTGCAAATGCCATCAATCTACTCGGTGGGTTCAACGGTTCTGAGGCGGGAATGGGCATAATATACTGTTTTTTTCTAGGACTTTACGCTCTGATACATGGTGAGATTGTTTCAAGTGCCATCTTTTTTTCTACTGTAGGAGCATTAATCGGGTTTTTTTGGTTCAACCGGTTTCCAGCAAAGATGCTACCCGGAGATAGCCTCACATATTGTTTAGGAGCAGTTGTTGCTGCCGGGGTTATTTTAGGGAATATGGAAAGAGCCGGAATAATAATTATGATACCGTTCATAATCGAATTTTTATTGAAATTGGGATCAAAGTTTAGCGCTTCATGCCTTGGTAAGTTAAGGAAAGATGGAAAATTAGACCCACCTTACGGAAAAAAAATCTATTCCTGGACGCATATAATCATGAATTTTGGTGCCCTTACAGAGAAACAAGTCACAATGGTATTAATCTTAATCCAGACAATTTTTGGTATATTGATCTTCTTGTTATAAAACCTTAGAGTAGAAATCCATTAGATCGGTTTTTGCAACCTTTTCATATTCTTTATCCGTGTTAACTGGTATCCAATCTTCCCAAGATATTTCATGCATCATCAACCAACCCATTTGAACTAATTCTGGCACAATAACCTTCTCTAGTTTAAATGGTGATTGGCGCCTGTCGATTAACTCTAAAACATCGGGTTCAAAAACGTATAAACCAACGTTAGCATTTTTTTCAATCAAAGGTTTTTCTCTGAAATCGGTAACTTTTTTCAAACCACTCTTTTGTATTTTTGCTTCAACGATACCATAATTTGTCTTAAATTTATTGGTCGTAACTATAGTAGCTTTGAACCCATGTTTAGTACCGCCTATATGCATTTTTACCAAGTCAAATGGGCTTAATCTCACTAAATCATCACAGTAAAAAACTACTATCGGGGCATTTTTATTCAAGATATTATTCTCTATGGCATTCTTTATGGCCCCACCAGTCTCTAAATTTGTTTTTTCTCTGGAATAGTCTATTTTTATACCAAAATTCTTTCCATCTCCAAAATGGTCCTCTATAGACTCACTTTTATATCCGGTGCAAAACACATAGTTTTTTATACCCAACTTAATCCAAGGTTTTATTGCAAACTCTAGCATGGGCCTCTTTTCTATGCCTACAGGAAGCATTGCTTTTGGTTGGTCGCTCGTGAAAGGCCTTAATCTTTTTCCCGCACCCCCTACTATACATACCCCACAAAGTTTTGAAATGTATTTTTTCAACTTGACCACTTTTAAATTTTTAAGACTATTAGGTAAACACCACCACAAATCAAGAGTATGCCAAAAAACCGAAATAGAGTCAAATTTTCTTTAAACAAAAACCAACTCAAAATAGCAGTTAAGATGTAGCCCACCGAGATTAATGGGTACACAAAACTTAATTCTGCTTGTGATAAGATAACCAACCAAACCAGAGATGCCAAAACATATAAAATGATACCAACTAAAACATAACTCTGAAATACTATTGAAAAAATTTTCTCAGAAAACATATCTTTTAAACTTATGGTCCCAATTATATCCATACCTTTCTTCATCGCTAGCTGGCCAAGCACCCCCATTATTATACAAAGCAATACTAACATCAAAACACTCATTTTTTTATCCCTCCGAATATTACGCATACTTAAATTTCGGCAGCAAATTTAATAAACTTTTTAAACTTATCATCGATATTCTAATAGATGCGAATGAAGATATGTGTTTTGGGTTCTGGGTATGTCGGCCTAGTGACTGGAACGTGTTTTGCCGAAAAGGGTCATGAAGTATATTGCATCGACATAGACCCTAAAAAAGTCGATTTGATTAGTAAGGGAACGCCTCCCTTTTTTGAACCAGGTTTGGGTCAATTACTGAAAAAAAACATTAAAAAGGGGACATTGAAAACATTCTTAGCAAAAGACTTTTATTCAAAAAAAATCCATACAAACGTTAGTTTCATCTGTGTACCCACGCCTTCCAACAAAGACGGCTCTATTAACTTTAAATTTATTAAGAAAGCCTCTGAAGATCTTGGATTTTATATAAAATCCTTAAAAAATTATCATGTTGTTACGATAAAGAGCACAGTCGTGCCTGGAACTACTGAAAATGTCGTTCGGCCCATTCTTGAGAAATATTCAGGTAAGGAAGCTGGGCAGGACTTTGGATTATGTATGAACCCAGAATTCTTAAGAGAAGGTTCTGCCGTCGAAGATTTTTTGAATATGGATAAAATCGTCATTGGTTCAATCGATAAAAAGTCTGGTAACTTATTGGAAAAAACTTATGAATCATGGGTTAAAAAAGTCCCTAGAATCAGAATAAACTTAAGAACTGCAGAGATGATAAAATATGCTCAAAATGCGTTTTTAGCCACAAAAATATCGTTCATCAATGAGATTGCAAACATTTGTCAAAGGAGTGGTGTTGATGCTACTGATGTCGCATACGCCATAGGTTTAGACCCAAGAATAAATCCCAGATTCTTAAGATTTGGAGTCGGTTATGGAGGCAGTTGCTTTCCAAAAGATGTTAAAGCTCTCATCGCTACATCAGAGAAGAGTGGGTATAATCCTAGACTCTTAAAGGCCGTTGAGAACGTTAATGAAAGCCAGCCTCTAGAGGCCTTAAAAATGGCTCCTAAGTTGAGTGGGAAAACAATTTCAATACTGGGTTTGGCTTTTAAACCAAATACCGATGACATAAGGGAAGCACCTTCGATTAAACTCATCCATGAATTGAAAAAACATAACACAAAAATAAAGGCATATGATCCACAGGCAACTGAAAACATGAAGAAAATATTACCAGACATAACTTATACTAACTCTCCTTTGGAGTGCCTGAGAGATTCAGATATCTGTTTTGTTTTAACCGAATGGAAAGAAATAAAACAATTAGAACCAAAAGATTTTTTAAACCTTATGAGAACACCAGTCATCATCGATGGCAGGAGGGTTTTCGATTCAGAAAAGATGAAAAAACTAGGGTTTATTTATAGAAGTATTGGGTATGGATTAAAATGAAAGAAACAAAATTTGTCGGTCTGATACCAGCTGCCGGGGGAGGTACTAGGTTGTATCCATTCTCGAAGGCGGTCCCTAAAGAGATGTATCCTATCCTTGGGAAGGCTGTTATAGAACATTCGATAGAGAATTTGAGGAAAGGTGGGATCGAGGATATCTTCATTATAGTCGGGTATCAGAAAGGAGCTTTGATGGATTATATTGGAGATGGTTCTCTTTATGGGGCTAACGTTGCTTATATTTATCAGACGAAAAGAAGGGGCATAGCTCATGCAATATTACAGAGTAAACATTGGATTAATCACTCTTTCGTAACTTTGTTGGGTGACTCTTTCATAGAACCTAAGGAAGAGATTTTGAGAATAATGGAATTACATAAGAGAAAAAGACCAGTTGCAACTGTTTTGTTGTTTAGAGTTAAAGATCCTACTGGTTATGGTGTCGTTAAACTGAAGAGTTTAGAGAACGGTTATGGCATAGTTGAGAAGATGATGGAGAAGCCATCCTTTAAAGAAGCAGGAGAGTTTAAAGTCAACGGAGAATACTATGCACTCTGTGGCCTTTATATCTTCGAACCAAAAATCTTCGATTATATCGAGAAGACCGAACCTGGAGTAAAAGGTGAGACCCAGATAACTGATGCTATTCATCTAGCTGTTAAGAAGGGAGAAAATGTCTATGGTATGATCTTAAAAGGCAAATACTTGGATGTAGGGAAGTGGAAGACAATTTTCGAGGTTAATAAACATATGTTAAACAGCCTTGATATCGATGAAATAATCAAGGAAAGGGAAGAAATGACAAAGAAAGCAAGAGATAATCTTGGTGATTGAATGAGAGTATTAGTTACGGGGGGGGCTGGTTTTATTGGTTCATTTCTCTGTGAAAAACTCTTGGGCGAAGGATACGAAGTAATTTGTTTAGATAACTTATCCACTGGAAAGAAATCCAACATAGGATATTTGTTAGACAAGCCTAAGTTTCGATTCATTAAACATGATGTCACGAAACCAATTGATCTAAAGGTTGATTTTATTTTTCATTTAGCTAGTCCGGCCAGTCCTGTGGATTATCAAAAACTACCTATAGAGACATCGATGGCGAACTCATTAGGAACTTTTAACATGTTGGAGTTAGCTAGAAAGAACGATGCGAGGTTCTTATTGGCTTCAACTTCTGAGGTATATGGGGATCCTATAGAACATCCACAGAAAGAGGATTATTGGGGAAATGTTAACCCAATCGGATTAAGGAGTTGCTATGACGAATCCAAGCGATTTGCAGAAACTTTAACTATGTCCTTTTACAGGAATTATGGTTTGGATGTTAGGATAGCAAGGATCTTCAATACTTTTGGCCCGAAGATGAGAACAAGCGATGGCAGAGCCATACCGAACTTTGTCGCTCAATCTTTGACGGGGAGACCAATAACTGTTTATGGGAATGGCAAACAGACGAGATCGTTCTGTTACATATCAGATATGATAGATTGTTTAATAAAATTAATGTTCAAAGATAATCTATCTGGTGAAGTTGTTAACCTGGGCAACTCAGAAGAGAGGACTATTTTAAGTGTTGCAGAGTTGATAAAAAACATGACAAATACCAATTCTGAAATAATATTCAAACCATTACCGGAGGGCGACCCTACCAGGAGAAGACCAGATATAACAAGGGCAATGAAGCTCCTTGGCTGGAGACCAGAAACTGATTTTACAACTGGTCTAGAAAAAACCATCAAATGGTTTAGGGAGGATCTTAAGAAATGAAGGTTTTAGTGACCGGTGGGGCAGGTTTTATTGGTAGTCACACAGTTGATTTACTGGTTGATAAAGGGTATGAAGTCATCATTTTAGATAACCTTGAACATCAAGTCCATGGGAGTAAAAAACCAGATTACTTGAATACAAAGACAAAGTTTGTTCTTGGTGATGTTACTAACTCAGATACTTGGAAGCATGTTTTAAAGGGTGTAGATGCTGTTATTCATCTCGCGGCCATGGTTGGTGTGGGTCAATCAATGTACCAGCCCGTCCGCTACTTGGATGTTAATACAATTGGAACAGCAAAATTTTATGAAATATTGTTAAATACGCCTGAATTTAGAAAAAGGATCCAAAAAATAATCGTCGCAAGTTCGATGAGTATATATGGTGAAGGGGCCTATGAATGTAAAAATTGTGGAATAGTTTACCCCAGTTTACGGCCCAAAGAACAGTTGGAGAAAAAAGATTGGGAAATCCATTGCCCGAGGTGCGGTGAGTATGCTAGACCAATACCCACGAATGAAGACAAACCACCATTAAACCTTTCGACTTATGCCCTTTCAAAATATGATCAAGAGAAAATGGCATTAAACTACGGATTTGCTTTGAATATTCCTACCGCAGCATTACGTTACTTCAATGTTTTTGGGCCAAGACAAAGTTTAAGTAATCCTTATACTGGTGTATGTGCAATTTTTTCGTCTAGAATAAAAAACGACAACCCCCCGATAATATACGAAGATGGAAAGCAAACTAGAGATTTTATTTATGTGGAGGATGTTGCTCGGGCAAATCTTTTATGTTTAGAAAAATTCAATGGCATTGATTCTTTCAATGTGGGCACTGGCAACTCGGTCAACATTTTAGAAATTGCTGAAATTCTCATCAAACTTCATAATAGTGATATAAAACCTAGGACCACTGGTGAGTTTAGGGTTGGTGATGTAAGACATGCGTTCGGAGACGTATCAAAAATAAAGAAAGAATTGGGGTTCGTAACCAAAACATCGTTGGAAGAAGGATTTAAGAAATTAATTGAATGGAGCCAATCACAAAAAGCAGTAGATAGGTTTGAAGAAGCCGAGAAAGAAAGAATAAAGTATTTAGGCGGTTGAATGACTCGGATACTGATAACAGGTGGAGCAGGATTTGTTGGCTGCAATCTAGCAGAATATTTTTTAAATAAAGGTTGTGAAGTAACAGTTTTTGATAATCTGTCACGTAATGGAACAGAAAAAAACCTTGAATGGCTGAGGTCCAACCATAAAACTGGGTTCGAATTTATAAAAGAAGATATCAGAAAATTTAACCCATTACTCGATGCCGTTAGAGATAAAAATTTAATATTTCATACTGCTGGGCAAGTTGCTGTTACTACGTCAGTAAAAAATCCAAGAGATGATTTTGAAATAAATGTTTTAGGTACCTTCAACGTTTTAGAGGCAGCTAGAAAAACCAATTCAAATCCAATCCTTATTTTTACATCTACCAACAAGGTCTATGGAAATAACGTCAATAAAGTCCCGTTAATTGAAAAAACAATGAGATATGAATTTGTTGATTCGAGCTATAAGAATGGCATCCCAGAAGATTTTTCTACCGATGCTGATGAACATACACCTTATGGTTCCTCTAAATATGCTGCTGATGTTTACGTAAGAGATTTTTTTAATATCTATGGGTTAAGAACCATAACTTTCAGAATGAGCTGTGTCTACGGGACTAGGCAGTTTGGTAATGAAGACCAAGGATGGGTCGCATATTTTACTATTTCTTCCTTTTTAAATAAACCCATAGTTATATATGGTGACGGAAAACAAGTTAGGGACGTTCTCTTCATAGATGATTTAGTTAGCGCATTTGAATTGGCCTATCGAAAGATAGAAAAAACAAAAGGAAAGGCTTACAATATAGGAGGGGGTGTAAGTAACACGATATCACTCTTAGAACTTATAGGACTGCTTAAGGATTTGGGTTTAAACCCCAGGTATACTTTTGATGACTGGAGACCCGCAGATCAGAAAGTTTACATCTCAGATATCAGGAAGTCTGCTGAATTTGGTTGGAAACCAAAAACTTCACCTGAAGAAGGCGTAAAGAAACTTTTAGAGTGGGTGAAGGAAAATAAAAGCATATTTTAATTTTTTTGATTAAATCTATTCTATGAAGATTTCTGTTTTGATACCGACTAAAAATGAACCACTCATAAATAATTTAGTAAAAGACATACACCTAATACTAAAGAATTTTGATCATGAAATCATCGTTATAGATAAAAGTGATGTTGTACCGCACATAAAGGGCGCTAAACTTGTAATTCAAAAATCAGATGGTTTAGGAAAAGCCATACTCGAGGGATTGCCCCATTCTTCAGGGGATGTAATAGTTACTATGGATGGTGATTTTTCTCATGATCCTCATGATCTTATAAAATTAATTAAAAAAATCAATGGATATGATATTGTTATCGGCTCTAGGTCTGTGTTTGGTGGGAACACACAAGATAAAATTCATAGGAAATTTATCAGTTTTTTATTCAGAAAATTTACTTCTTTCGTTCTCGGTTTGAATGTAGAAGATTCTATGTCTGGATTTCTTGTTGCAAAAAAAACTGTATATGAAAACTTGAAACTCAATCCCATTGGATTTAAGATTAACATGGAAATTATGTTCAAATCAAAAAAGAAAAATTATAAAATCTCTGAAGTTCCGATTCTGTTTCGTAAGAGAAGAGGCGGCAGATCAAAGGCAGGAATTTCGTTTTCAGGATTTAAAGAAGGATTCAGGATTTTAAGATATGTGGTTGAATTAAAATTAGGATTGAGATAATCTTCTAATAAATATCATTCGATTATAATTAACTATGAGAATTTCGCTTGTCATCCCATGTTATAATGAGAAAGAAAATTTACCTACCCTAGTCAAAAATTTACAAAATTTGATAGAAAGAAAAAAATTAGACGCTGAAATTATCTTAGTTGATGATAATTCTGCAGATTCAACTCATGATATTTGTAATATGTTTGAGAGAAAATATGACAATATCTTCGCAATTCACAGAATTGGAAATCGAGGAATGGGAGGAGCTTTATTGGATGGAACTAAAGAAGCAAGAGGGAATGTTGTTATTTGGGTTATGGCTGATTTGTCAGATGACTTGAATACTATACCGAAATTCTTAAAAAAAATCAAAAATGGTTATGATGTAGTTTTTGGTTCGAGATACATGAAAGGAGGCAGTTCCGGTGACTTATCATTCTTCAAAACTGCTGCTAGCAGAGGGTTTACGATATTATCCAGGATATTCATAGGGATAAGAGTACATGATATAACTAATGCATTTAGAGCCTTTAGAAAAGATGTGATCGAATCGATAGATTTGAAATCTAATGATTACGCCATATCACCAGAATTTGCTCTTAAAGCTCACCTAGCTAAGTTTAAATTAGCTGAAGTCCCTACAGTTTATAGCAATAGGAAAAGAGGCATAACAAAGTTTAAAATGTTTAAGATGAGTATAAGATACTTTAGCGTTTTTTTATCCCTTTTTTTCCAAGAATTGATTGAGCGATTTCATGAAAGGTTTACTAATATTTTATATCCTTCATTATTAATGGAAAATAAAAAATAATAATATACATTCTCATATGAGTTGTATGGCCCGTAATAAGGAAAGAGTTAGTCTTGTAATTCCTGCGCATAATGAAGAGAAAAGGATTTACTCATCTCTGATGAAATTGTCTAACTTTTTTTCTGAAAAAGAGTATGATTACGAAATTATTGTTTCTGAGGATGGGAGTACTGACAGGACGTATGAAATAGTCAAGAATTTCTCAAAGAAAGATAAGAGAGTAAAAGTTTTACATTCTGATAAAAAACTGGGTAAAGGCGGTGGGATTATAAAAGGATTTAAAAAAACCACTGGCGATATTGTAATTTTTTCTGACGCTGATTTATCTTCTCCTCCGACTGAGATGGTAAAACTCATAGAGGAGATAAATTCCGGTGCAGATATAGCAATTGCATCGAGACGAATTAAACACTCCCAAATAATAAAAAAAAGACCGCTAATGAAAAAAATTGGAAGTTTAATTTTCAACATACTTGTGAATTTTCTTTTTCATTTGAATATTAAAGACACACAATGTGGCCTTAAGGCAATTAAAAAAAATAGTTTAAAAAAAATACTTCCTAAACTGACAAGAAAAGGTTGGGAGCTCGACGTTGAATTACTATTCAGAGCAAGACAAAATAATCTTAGAATAAGTGAGGTTCCTGTCGTTTGGTCTCATAAAGAAGCATCGAAATTTTCTTTCTTTAGCGATAGTTACAAAATGGGTGTTGGTCTTGTTGGGTTGTGGTTTAAAGAAATGTTTAATAAATTCGATTTATTTTTTCTTCTCACTATTCTCTTATTTTTTTTCGGTTGTTTATTTTTATTGGGGTACAATCCTGAAGCGGACGAAGGAACCCACAATTTGTTAGCCTTATTTTTTTATAATTTCATTAATGATTGGATAAAATCCCCGACAATATCATTTGATAAAATTTATGAGTATACAATAACTTACATAGTCTATTACCCAAAACTATCACTTTATTACCCACCACTTTACCATGTAATATTATCATTTACCTATAGATTATTCGGGATATCGTCATTTACAGGCGATTTAACAACATTATTTTTTTCCCTTGGTACGGTGTCCTTAATATTTATTTTTTCAAAAAAAATATTAAAAAATTCTAAAATTGGAATCGTTTCAGTTTTAATATTTCTTTTCTCACCGATGATATTGTACCTCTCTATAAAAACTCTTACAGATATACCGATGCTCTTCCTTTCCTTTCTTTCAATCTATTTTTATCTTCTATCACTAAAGACAAATAGAACTAGATATTTTGTCATATCTTCATTTATCTTCTCACTTTCATTTCTAACTAAATGGAACACTATTTTATTATTACCAATAATTTTTTTGTATACACTTTTAGAACATAGACAAAGTTTAAAAAAACTAATCTTATCATTTATTTTGGTAATAATTCTACTTTCTCCTTATTTTTTTATTTTACAGAAAGCAGGGGCTTTGTATATACCTTTAAAATCTTCAATGATAGAACCTGGCTACAGAGAAGGGGACCCACAATACACTTCAATTGAAGGATGGTTGTATTATCCTCGAAAATTATCTGAACTATACTTTACTCCCATAATATTAGTTTTGTCTCTATTTTCATTAGTTATTTATTGTAAAAAACGGGAAAAATATTGGAAGTTATTTTTGATCTGGTTCGTCGTATGTCTCTTGTTTTTTACTTGGCTTCCAAATAAAAATCCCAGATACATATTGCTTATCATCCCGTCCCTCCTCTTTCCCCTATCAAATTTTGTACTTTCATATCCCAAAAAAATTAAAATGACCCTCCTATCCCTCATTTTCATTATTTTATTAGTGAGCAACTACATGTATCTTAAACAATTCATGTACATTACAGATTTTTCATCTGTTGTTAATGAAGTTACTAAAGAAGATGGGAATATTTTTTTGGCGTCTGAAACTAGTTGGTTTTATTCTTCTGCTTTTATGTATAAGCTTGCATCGGTGGAGAGTGTTCCGCAAAAAAAAGTTTTTAGACCTTGCGTTCTAAATTACTACAACATCTCAGAATTTCTAGAGAAAGAGGGAATAAGATATGTTATCATTACTGAACCGTATTCAAAAGATTATGAGGGATACATAAAAACGATTGAAGAGTCTCCGGAGCTGGTACCATTAAAAATTATAGAAGGAAACAATAGAATAGTAATCTATAACAACACAGAGTACCGCCCCTCAAAATCAATGTGCAATTACGTCTGCCTACTAGAGGATTGGGTATGTTCTAACCATACTATTCCAAGCGAAGCATTGAATTTTATTTTCTAAAAATTTTATATACTGTCATCAATTCTTCGTATCTCTCAACACCGCCAGTTTGAATAGCAATTTGTTTTGTAAATTCTACATTAAGTCCAAACCAATACGAAAATATAACTGATTCTATTATAGCCAATATAAAAATTAATAATATCCATTTATTTCTATTATTTGATTTCTCTGCACACCAGAAACCAATCAATATAAGAAGTGGTATCAAGGGTAGATATACATCAGATACTAACATTAATATCCAAGCATATATGAATAGACTGAGTAAAAAAGGACCAATTGTAAAATATAAAATATCCTTTTTCTTAGTTCGATCTTTGAATAGTTTTAAGAGTCCTATAATAACAAAAATATAAAACAATAAAGAAACGAGCCCAGGAATTGTTCTCATATGATGATAAACCCATGGCATCTGTGTAAAATTGACTGATTTGTGTAGTTGTAGTGTAATTGGGTAAAACAAACTGACTGTTTTAGTTATGACAAGGACCAATGGAACGGTAGCTATCACTGCATTTACAATTCTTACCCCTAAAATTTTGTACAAAGGAGCTTCTAAAAATTCTTTCCATATCTGTTCGCTTGTTTTTTCATGTAAATGTTCATGCCCACCCACTGCTATCGGGTAATATTTGAAGACTGTTGGTATCATTAACCCCCGAATAATAAAATTATAACCATACCATGAAACAAACGCCACTATAACTGGGAATAATACGAGGAATAAACTTCGGCGATTTAAATTGAATTCTTTCCATTTATATAAAATAAATAAACCTACAGGTATCAAGTATAATAGACTGAACTGATGTATTAAAAAAGACAGACCTGCTGATATTCCAACAAAAATATTCAATTTTCGTTTCATCGTAAAATAATAAATAATCAAAATGAAAAACCCAGCAAAACATTTGGGCCATGTGTATAAAACCCAATGCACATAAGGTGTAATTGATAACAACAGAAATGATAAGATAGCTACCTTTTTGTTAAAAATTCTCAGTCCTATGAGATAGGTAGGCAATAAAATAAGACTGCTTATCAACACGTTTGTTATCTGTGCACACCAATATTCTCCCTGGAAAATCGACATAAAATACCCAAGAATAAAACTATAGAGAAAAGTTCTATCCCCCGGCAACGACCATTTTGTTTCTAAGAATATTTCAGCTACATTGTAATGATCAATCCAGTCCCCGCCTAATGGGAACATCTCAACATAAACCAGAATTAATAGTTTTACGATAAACTGAATAAAAAAAATAGTGAATAGGAACCCAACTTCTTTATTTATTTTTACTCCTTTTTTAATTCCTAACAGTATCAAAATCAATACAATTATTGGTGTTAAAAGCGTGAATAGATTCCAATCAAAACCTGAAATATGTATCATTAAGCCTATAATAAAGAATATTAAGGTTGAAAAAACAAAACCCAAGACAAATCGTTCTATCTTATCAAATTGTTTCAAAAACCTTGATATGAGAAACCCCGGTAAAAAATATATAAGGAATATTAAGATGGAAATTGGGAAGTATAACCAAGCTTCTATCATACTATCACTCGACCGGGCATATGCAAATACTTCTATTGAAAGTTTTTGGTTGGTACGAACAATTCATTTTAAAACATTCGGGTTCAGAAATGTTAGTTATAATTTTTATATCTGTTTGGTATTTTAGGCTTATCAGAAATATTGTTATCCAAAACAACCCAATAACTAGTGCGACTAGTAATATTTTCATATGAATCCTTCTTAAATTAATATGAGAAAAAATATCTATTTATCTACTAAATTTCTTTTAAAAGAGTGTAGTATAACGAAATTAGACATGCCCATAAAATTACTGCCGGTCCGCCATAAAAAACACCATATGCTAAAAACACTTCTGGCTTTCCTTGTATATGGTCACCATATAAACTCTGTACAACAGTGAATCTATTAATATCAATAAGTTGGTTTAACTGATTTGCGATATTTTCTAACGGTAAAGCCAATATAGGTGCTGCATGAAGTTCTCCAAACATAATTACAGCTAATATTATTAAACTCCATATGATTCTATAATTCAATTTCACATTATTCAGAAGTAAGAAAACACCCAACGGTGATGTTATTGTTATTAACAACAAGAGAATTCTATCGATATTAGAATATTCGACCACGCCCCACCTGTATATTACAGAGAATACTAACAAGCTGATAAATATTAGAATACCCCCAATTATCTGAGTAGTAGTATGTTTCTTCTTGATGTAATAACCCATCAGAATCAATAAAAATACAAATATAAGATACTGTTGCGCTGCTGTTAGTAGACCTCCAAATAATAATGATACTACCCAGAACATGGTTATATTTCTAAAAAGTTCCCTTTCACGATTTTTTAATTTTCGTATGAAAAACAGGAAAAATGTGACTAGATTGCTTAAAATCCATATTGGCATCACTAAAAAACTAACATTAATATTTGTTATATAGTTGAACATACCATAAAAACTCATGTACTCCCCCCCCATTACTCTTGTTCGGGGAGAACCCAAAATATAGAATAATGCCCTTTCTGGTCCTGCGATGAGTATAAACGGACTTAAGAAACATAAATAGACAATTCCAAGTAGAAGGGCGTATTTAAATAGGGCATTTAACCCGTATTTTCTAAAGATATAATAAAAAACCGCAGGAAGACTTATGATTCCAATTATCTTAAACATTATAGAAACGGAAGAAAAAACAGCAGAAATTGGTAATTTTTTATTGATAAGAAAATAGAGCGATCCCAAAATAAAAAACATAGTAATATTATCATCATTCCCCACCACAGCAGAGTTGTACAATACGATAAAAGAAAAACAATATAATAGACTCAAATAAAGTGCCAATCTTTTATCAAATAATTTTTTCCCAATAAAATATATCATTAAAACATTTAGAGTATCGAAAATAATGCTAGGTATTTTGTACATGAAAAAATCAAACTCCCCGAACAACAAATACCAAAACATCATTAGAGTCGAGAAGAAAGGCCCATAAGCTGAGATTTCACCTTTTCGTCCTCCCCATTCTGTGCACACCCACATCAAGTATTTCCCTTCTGCCATGCATTTCCCAGGACCAACATACGCATAAAAATCATGAGGGATATATGGGAACATCACAAAAAATGGGCTGAGTATTATTCTAACTAAGAAGCTGATTAGAATTAAAAATACTATACCTTTTCTATCATTTATTTTTATCTTATTCACATTATTTGTTTTATAATCACGATTATAAAAATTCAAACTGATATTAATTAGTAGGATGGTGGTGAATACTAATCAACCTGTATCGTCTTTGGTATTCATTAATAAAAAATACAAGTTAAAAAACTTAAAAATAGAATCATGATTCAGGTTTAATTGGAGTTCCTCTATTAATATTTTAAACGTGTTTTAGTATTAATATGAAAAAAAGGATTTTCATAGTTATTCCAGCCTACAATGCCGAGGATACTTTGGAAGATGTCTTAAAAAGGATACCCGATGAATTCAAAAATAAGGATAGAGTTATTGTAGTTGACGATGCGAGTACAGACCGAACTCATCAAATTGCAAGAGATTTCGGTGCAATCTTTATAAAACATCCAAAAAATAGAGGTTATGGTGGTGCACAAAAAACAGGCTTCATTGAAGCTCTGAAGAGAGGGGCGGATGTGGCTGTACTCCTGCATGCTGATGGTCAATATCCACCAGAAGATATACCACGCATGATTAAACCGATAATTGATAATGAATGTGAAGCAGTTTCTGGCTCCAGGATATTAGGTGGAAATGTTTTGAGAGGTGGTATGCCCCATTACAAGTACTTTGGAAGTCTTTTCCTAACATCTCTTGAGAATATTTTCTTCGGCATGGGCATCTCTGAGTTTCACAGTGGTTACAGAGCGTATTCTAGAAGAGTATTAGAAAACATAAACTTTAATCTGAACTCTGATAAATTCATATTCGATTCTGAGATATTACTCCAGATCAAAGAGAAGAAAATGAAAATAAAGGAGATAAAGATACCCACTTTTTATGGAGCGGAAGTAAGTTATCTAGATCCGATAAAATATGGTTTGCGTATCCTTGGAATTATAATACGATATAGTTTGCACAAAACCAGATTAGTTAACTTGAAACAATTCGAATGAAATCACTTAACACAACGGACGATAACTATTTGTCCCTTTACAAATGGAATTTGGGATAAACAATTCTCAAATTTTGATATACCATCCACAAAATAAAACAATTTTTTATAGATTTCGAAAAAAGATGATTTTTTCAGATAAAATAATTTTGATTGAGTTTTGTACTTTCCCATTCTCAGGATGTAGAAGATTTCCATCAACTTGAATATCAATGCCGAAATTATCCCGTTACAGTACTTTATTTCATTCGGTTTTAACCCACTCCTAGTGAGCATTTCAACTAGTTCGTCTGTTTTGTAACCTTCCCTATAGTGCATCTGTGGCCCAGTTCCCACGTGAATTAAAGTCTTGAGAAATAATGGATAGTCGTAACATGGGGCGCTTATCACGCATTCTCCAAATCTTTTCAGCGATCTGAATATCTCATGGATTGCAATCTCATCATCTATTATATGTTCTAAGACTTCAGTAACAAGAATTTTTGAAAGAGAATTGTTCTTAAAGGGGAGCCTTGTAGCATCACCAACTATATAAAAACATTCTTTTGACATACACCTCTTTGCAAATTTCAAAGATTCTTTATCTACATCCAATAGGAAAATTTTTGGTTTTTTATTATTTTGCCTAAAAATGAATGAAAAATAACCCAGACCTCCACCCAAATCCAATATGTGATCCGTATCCTCAATGTTCATTAAGTTCAGGATCATGTCCTCTCTAACCCTTATGTTGATGTTGTACTTGAGGAATTCAAGGCTCGGCATAATTATTATCTATGAAGGTTAAAGATTTAATTTTTTAACAAATATATAAACCATATTCACTCTTTTAATGGGCATCCGTGTATGAATGATCGACATTGTTCTGGGTGTTTACAGTTATCTACGCAATCCTTTTCATAATAATATACACAAGAGCATTTAACTTTTCCAAAAATACCATCCTCAGGAGAACAATCATATAAAACAGTACAATTTTCATGGATCATCGGTTTGTTTAATAACGGATAAATTACATATCTATGTGTTAAAGAAATCAATACTGTTATTAATGTTAGTACTATTATTACGATAAAAATCAGATATACATTTTTCATTTCAGTCCACTCTTTTAATTCTTTTTAGAATATAATCTTTTACTCTTTGTCATTATGCCCTACCTTTCGCCTATATTTTTTCCGAATAAATAACGATATGTGCTCATCACTCTCTTATAAGTCAGTGGCGGTGTCAAGGATGCAATTATTCTTTTCCCTTCATTCTCAAATCCTTGTATTAGATCATTTACAATCATTGAGAAATTTCTAGTTTCAATTCCAGCAAACCAACGTTTAAGCGTCATCTTCAGATACCTTGGTTTAATCAATTTTGATGGCATAAAAGTGAATGCTTGCATCTTGAACTTCCATTTCATCAACTTAGTTCGATTCAAATGTTTTAATTTAATTTTCTGTTTGTATACACTCCTATTATAATTTTTAACTAGAAACAATCTTTTTTTCTTACAAAAATCGTACAAATCAGTGCCTGGAAGGGGTGTTGTTATGTTTGCATATACTAAATCCGGATTAAATTCTTTTATCAATTTATACGTCAAGTAAATATCGTTTTCATCTTCTGTTGGGTTGCCGATCATTACATTCGCCAAAACAGATAGCCCTAATTTTTTACATAAAAACATTGCCTTTTTATTCATCTCAGGCGTGGCACCTTTCCTTAAAACTCTGGTTAATATCCGCATGCTACCAGATTCTATACCAAATATTATATTGTAAAAACCAGCCCTTTTCATTCTTTTGAGTAATTCTTCATCTATAGTATTCACTCTTGATTGACAAATAAAATTCATCTTTAGTTTTTCTCTGATAGCTTCATTACAGAATTTAGTAATCCATTTTCTATTTACAGTGAGTGTATCATCGAAAAAAAATACTGTCCTTATATCATACCTCCTTTTCAACATTTTTATTTCCTTTATAACATTTTTTACGCTCCTGTATCTGACCTTTCTCCCAAAAATTTTTCTCAGAGTTGGTTGACAAAAACTACAATTGTACATACAACTACGGCTAACTACCATCGAAATGCTAGGAGGAATAACTGGAAAGCGGGGGCCCTTTTTTAAGAAATCTTTTAATTGGAGTATCGATGTTGGAAAGGGTAAAATATCTAAGTTTTGGATATACTCTCTGGGCTCGGTTACAATCCTTTCCTTTCCTTTCTTATAACATATTCCTTTAACTTCGGATATATCTTCATTTGTTTCTAATTTATTCACCAATTCTAAGAATGTCAATTCACCTTCACCAACAACTACCACATCCACAAACTTATTTTTTAAAACCTCTTTCGGTGCAATAGTCGGGTGTGGCCCCCCGCAAACCACTTTACAATCAGGTAGTTTTTTTTTGATGAATTTAGCTGTTTTAAGTCCAACTTTTAAGTTAGTAGTGTTAGCGTGTATTCCCACACACTCTGGAGAATAGTCTAATAATATTTTCTTGAAATCTTTAAAATTTATAATACGCATATCACATATCTTTACATCGTGATTTCTGGATTTGAGGTATGCTCCAATATATGCAATGCCTAAAGGTAGAACATTCTCCTTCATCATCCCCCTTCCAGGAAAAATTAAAAGAATTTTCATATCCAAGCACCTTCTAACATTTGGAATATATTCTCACGACTTTTTCATCACTTTGAAACTCTTTATTAATTTCATTTGGTCTCCTCAAACAAAACGAATAACATGTCAACGGACGATGTTTCTCTATAATTCCTTGGAAATAATTTTTAATATAGGTATGTGTTGAATTTTGTAATCTCTATTTTAATATTAATTAGATAGAAATAAATTCCCTCCTAATACTAATTTATAAGCTTTCGGTACATTATCGTTAGCAGAAATGATAGTCACATTTTTTCCAATCGGGCCATTTTATTGCGGATATTTAAATTTTGAAAAAATAGTATTTTCATGAAAATAGCTCTGATAAATCCTGGTAAGTTTTCAACTTACCAGCCCCCCCTAAGTTTAGCTTATATCGCATCTTATCTGGATAAGTACTCAGATAAAAAACACTCCATCCAAATTATTGATGAGAATGTTGGAGATCTTATTGAAAATGAAATCCCAAAAAATGAGCCAGGTATAATTGGTATCACTGCCACTACACCTCAAATAATGGATGCGGATAGAATTGCTACTTTTATTAAGAAAAATTATCTAGAAATTCCAATAATCCTTGGTGGGGTTCATGTCTCATCTATTCCTGAACAAACTCTAAAAGAATTCAAAAACTTTGATATTGGGGTTGTTGGTGAAGGCGAAGTAACTTTTCTTAAATTAATTAATCTATATTGCAGAAATAATTTTACTTCAAAAACATTGAGGAATGTAAATGGAATCGTATTCAGGAATAATGGTAAAATAATCGTCACTAAACCAAGACCGTTGATTAAAAATTTGGATGTAATACCATTTCCCACAAGGCATCTTTTGAAGATGAGAGAATACTATCTTAAACCACGTAGCGTAGTTCGAGGGATAATTAAACGTTCCACACAGATTATGACATCCAGAGGATGTCCGTATAATTGTATTTTTTGTGCAAGCCATATAATTCACAAAAATAGGTTTAGAGCCCATTCCCCCCAATATGTAATTAAAGAAATTGAACATTTAATCGATGAATATAAAATAGAGGCCTTGTATTTTCAGGATGACACCTTTTCTATTAATAAACAAAGAGTAGAAAAAATTTGTAAAATGATGATAGAAAAGGAAATAAATAGAAAGCTAATATGGTCAGTTCAGCTTAGAGCCAATTTAATCTCTAAGAATGATATTGGGTTGTTAAAACTTATGAAAGATGCTGGATGCGTCCAAACGGAATTCGGTTTTGAATCTGGAAATGAAAGAGTACTTAGTTTATTAAAGAAAAATTCAGTTACAGTAAAACAAAATTCCGATGCTATAAAATTATGTAAAAAAATTGGATTCAGAGTTTTGGGTAATTTTATGATTGGTTCACCAACTGAGACTATTAAGGAGATAAATGATACGAAAAAATTTATCATTAAACACAAAGACATGTTAGATAATATTTCTATCCATTTAACTACTCCTTATCCTGGAACTGACTTATGGGGAATTTGTAAACAGAAAAACTTACTCAAGAATTTATCTTGGTGCGGCCTGTGGATGGGTCAAGTTGATAAGGGTGCAGCAACTTGTTCAGACACCATCGAACAAAAAAAATTATTACAAATTTATAATGAAATGAAACTTTCAACTTTATTAGAAGTAAATAAAATTGTCATGCTCAAGAAAATTCTTAAGAATCCTAGAAAATTTTTAAACTGGTTGGTTATATTTTATCCGACATTTAAACATAAGTTTAAAAAATCAATTGGAGGTTAACATACAGAGGATTTCATATGAAAATTTTATTTGTGAATGCACCATGGTTCACTAAGGGTTTTATTGGAATCAGGGCTGGGAGCAGATGGGCGCATGTTCGTGGGATAAAATCTCAATTAAAATATGCTCCTTTCCCTTTCAAAATGGCTTATTCAGCAGCAATTTTGGAAAAAAACAATGTAAAAGTAAAAATAATAGATACTCTAGCTGAAGAAATGCGTGAAAATGAATTTTTGAAAACGGTAAAAAAATTTTCACCAGATTTGGTTGTCAGCGAATGTTCCACTCCCTCCATATATATCGACTACCAAAACGCAGAAAAAATTAAACAAACTGTGGACACTAAGATAGCTTTTGTCGGCAATCATATTTCTGCCTTGCCAAACGAGGTTTTAAAGAATGAAAATGTAGATTTTGGTCTCATGGGAGAGTATGACTACACACTTAGAGACCTAGTGTTAAACTTTGGTAAAGAAAAAAGATATTCTAAAACTTTAGGATTGGCCTACAAAAAAAGTAATAAGATTTATGTAAATAAGAGAAGACCTCTTATCAAGAATCTTGATGATCTGCCTTTACCAGCCAGACATTTATTTAAAATGGAAAATTATAATGAAAGTTTTTGTGGGCATTTTCCCAACATCCAAGTCTTGACCTCTAGGGGGTGCCCGTTTGGTTGTATATTCTGTCTCGAACCATGGGTGATTTATGGTAAATCTTATAGAGTACGGAGTATCCCATCGGTCTTAGAGGAGATAGAAATGCTCATGAATACATATAAACCGAATGAGATATACTTCGACGATAGTACATTTACTGTATTTGAAAAAAGAACTATTGATTTGTGTGAAGGGATGATGAATAGAGGTTTAGATATTCCTTGGAGCTGTATGACTACTGCCAATTGCATAAGAAATAAAAAGATGCTAGAAAAAATGAGAGAATCGGGTTGTGAGAGAATAAAAATCGGTTTGGAAAGTGCAGATGAGGATGTGTTAAGGATTATTGGCAAACCATATGTTTTAACTCATGTTAGAAAAGTGCTGGAATGGGCCAAAGAATGTGATTTAAAAATACATCTAACATCAATGGTTGGTCTCCCTGGGCAAACAATACATTCGGTTCGAAAAACAAAAAGATTTATCCAATCTCTAGCCAAAAAAGGTTTGGTTTATAGCTTACAGACAAGTTTCGCAGTTCCATTCCCCGGAACAAAATTCTATGAAATGGCTAAAAAAAATAAATGGTTAATCACTGAAAATTGGGCCAAATATGATGGTTCTTGTAATTGCGTTGTTTCATACCCAAAATTAACTAAAGAAGAGATAGTGAAATTGCAGAATGAGCTCCGGTCGTCTTGGAAATACTCTTCTCTGCCCCCTTCTTTACTACTTCAAAAGGTGAATCGATTAATCAACCAAAGAGGAATTTTATCTGGTTCTTGGTGGAGTTTCAAAAAAACAATTGATTATATATATCATAAAATCGTCGGTTATTAAATCGAATATTTACCAAAGCGTAGAAATTTAAAATATATGGAAAACAGGATTTTCAATTTTCCCTCTTTTAATGCATTCAGAATATTCCAAGGCTCGATTAATAATCTAAGGATTAACCAGGGAATTGAAAAATGTTTAAAGAAAAATTTTAATCTGTTGGTGTTAATGGCTCTGAATTGCCATTCCTGTTTTCTCATGGTAATGCCCTTATGATGAAACACTTTCGATCCAGGCACATATACAATTTTATAACCAGCTTTTTTGGTTCTAAGACAGAGGTCGGCATCCTCGTAATAAATAGGGGAAAACTCCTCATCAAAAAAACCAACTTCTTCAATTACTCTCTTTTTTATCAACATACAGGCAGCAGTTATATAATCAACCTCCTGTAATTTGTCAGGTGCAAATTTTATAATTAAACCAAATCTAAAATTATAGCAATTTTTTTGAATTTCGCCATTCGGTAGAATAAGTCTTGGTCCAACCATACCTATTTTTTCATTTGATTCAATGATACCCACCATTTCATTCAACCAATTCTCAGTTGCTTCAGTGTCATTGTTTAGAATTAAAACATAATCTGTGCCCCCCTTCAACGCCCTTTTCATTCCAATATTGTTACCTTTAGAAAATCCGTAATTTTTTGGGTTTTTGATTATTTCTACTTTTGGAAAATTTTTCTGAACCATTTTGATACTACCGTCTTTACTGTTATTATCAACAATAATTATTTCATAGTTTTTATACAGTGTTTTATTTTTAATGGACCCAAGGCAATTTCTCAATAAATTCTTTCCATTATAGTTTAGAATAATTATTGAAACTTTCCCCCCCTTCCCATTCAATTCATTCACGTTTTGATGCTTTACTTAACTGTAAGTTTAATATTGAATATTTAATCCATTATTTCTCATGTTTTTATTTTCAAAAATACCATCGTTTTAGACAGCTTCGTATGCCCTTTTCAAACTTTATTCCAGCATTGTAACCGTTGTTCAGTTTAATCACAATCTATATTTATATTTGACTAACACGTTTTTGATTCTTGTATCTACTGGAAATCCGAAAAACTTAGTCTTCTGTCTAAATTTTGATATTACTCTGAACCCAGAAGTCAGCACTCGCACTAAGGGCGTCAATTCCCTGGATTTAAGTGCCCCCAATATGTTTTGGTTCCATCTAAAACTGATTGATACCGTCTCCACGAAATCTGGCTCTTCAATCCAAGGTATGTCCCAAGCTGTGACATAGGCGGCGTTTTTCATGGATTTGTCAATCCAGCCTCTTAAAGTATTGGGTTCTTTCCAACCAAGACTTAGCATTTTTTCATACAGTTCTCCGCCTGGATATGGTCTGAAAAGGTGCATTATAATTTCCGAAGATGGACATATGTACTTCACTTTATCTACCACAGATAGAGTTTTCATCATATCTTCTTTTGTCTCATTTGGGAGCCCTATTATAAAGGAATAATGCGGCTTGAAACCAAAATCTCTACAAACTCTTGCCGAGTTTAAGATATCTTCGACACTTATGTCCTTTTTAATCATATCTAAGATTTTCTGGGAACCCGATTCAGCACCTATATTAAAGGAAACACAACCAGCCTTCTTGATTTTTCGCAGTAATTCTTTACTCATGTATTTAGTCAATAGGTCGGCTCTTACACTACCTTCCCACTCAAAATCCATATTCCTTTCTATCATCCCTTCTGCTATCTTCTCCGATCTTTTGGGGTTGCAAAAGAAACATTCATCCCTGAATCTAAATTCTGTTTTGCCCATTTCTTTTATGTCTTCCAAATCTTTAAGAACCTTTTCAGCACTCCTAAATCTGAATCTTCTATTTTTTTTAACTGCTATACAGAATGTACACCTGTAAGGACAACCTCTGCTTGTGTGAACATAGCTTGGATATTCTTTGCCAATATTTGGTAATAATTTCCATCTCACTCTTTCTAACTCATTCATATCGAAGAATCTCTGGGGTTCAGTTTGCTTGAACTCTCCATTTTTATCGATGAATGCTATTCCCTTAACTTTATTCAGTGGTTTGTCACCTTTAAAATGTTCTAAGAGTTCGAGCATGGCATATTCTCCCTCATCATAAACGATCACATCGACTGACTCGTCCATGACTGTTTGTTCTGGGAACAGGAAAGGATGCGTGCCGCCCCATATAATAGGGACATCTGGATGATTTTCCTTAATGAAATCAGAGATTTCCAAGGCATTTGAAACTTGTACAGTCATAGCTGTAATTCCCACACAGATGGAATCTTTAATCTCTTTCCTTATTATGTTCAAATAATTCTCTTGATTTAATACGTTGATCATTTTTACTTCATAACCATTCTGGTCTAAATAAGACCCCAACCACAATAACGACAGAGATAAGCTAGGGTAAGCACTCGATAAACCAGGCAATCTAGGGTTGACTAACAATATTTTATTCATCCTAAAATCACTTTTTCAGTAAAATAGTGTTACCTTTTTTTTCAACAATTTTGAACAGCTTAATTCCTTCTCGATATTTTTCCCTGTTACTATCATGTAACATCAATAAACCATTATCCTTCAATAACCTCAAAGCAGTTTTCATACACTTAACTCTTTGTTTACCGTCTATGAATATGAAATCGAAATACTTTTCTGGAAAATCTGGAGACGCATATCCCCCATCCAATTTGATATAGTGTAAATTAACTCCTCTTATCCCCAATAACCATCTCAGATACCATTTCCAATCATGCTCTACACTATTTATTTGAGAATCAGGCAACAAATCATGCATGAGCATTGTAGACCTCCCAGGGCCCCATTCTAGTATTCTTTTTGGTCTTTTTTTTGTCAATACGCCCATAAGAATATCTGTATAAGAATAAGTTTCATTCTTGGATGTTACCAATATCCAATCCTTCAGACCTTTCAATATTCCCCCTCCTTTTTCTCCCATTTGAATCCATCCAAACATTTTGGTACGATTAATTTATTTTCCCAAACCTACGTATTTACAATTTAATTTAGATTCGTTGAAAAAATTTCTAGTATCTATCAATACACCATTGAATTCCGAAAAATCTATTTTTTTGAAATTGGAGTGATCTGTTAACAAAACAATACAATCATAATCATTCAAATTTTTTAATTCAATAGATTCCAACCCTTCAAATTTTGGAACAAATGGGTCATAATATTCTATATTAGTTCTATCCAAATTTTCAATAATTAGTTTCGCTGAACTATTTCCCGCGCCTGATATGTCTTTTTTGTAGGCCACACCTAGAATCAATATTTTTGAATCCCTCTTTGTATTTTTTTTAATTAAATCAATGACGTGCTTAACCATTTTATAACTTATCTTACCTGCTAGTTCAATGAACTCACTTTCAACTCCCTCTTGCCTTGCTTTCCAGGATAAATAAAAAGGATTTACTGGTATACAGTGACCACCAGTCCCAGGCCCTGGATAAAATGCCTTGAACCCAAATGGTTTTGTCTTTGCTGCGTCTATAACCTCGTAAGTGTTAATTTTTATTTTTTCAAAAACCAAGGCTAATTCATTAACAAGAGATATATTAACTGCTCTGAAAATATTTTCTAGAATTTTTGCTGCTTCAGCAGTTTTTGTATTTGAAACCTTTACTAAATCGTTAATTATATGAGAATATAACCATTCGATTTTTTGAAGACTTTCCTTGTCTATACCACTGATAATTTTTGGTATCTTTTCTAAAGGGTATTCCTTATTTCCAGGGTCGATTCTTTCTGGAGAATATCCTAAATAAAAATTTTTACTGCTCTTTTTAAGAATAGGTTTTAATATTTCTTCTGTTGTTCCAGGATAAGTTGTACTTTCCAAAATTATAGTCGCCCCATCTTTAAAATGTTTACTCACAGTATTTGTCGCGTTTATGATGTAACTCATATCCGGCTCGTTATTTTCTTTGAGAGGTGTTGGCACACATATAATAATGTAATCCGACTCAGGCATGCATTTAGAAGGATCGTTAGTAGCAATAATTTTTGCATTTTTTAAATTTGTGTCAACATTACCATAATTCCCTTCGTTTACTTTTTTAACTCTTTCTTCTGAAATATCATATCCGTATACTTTAAATTTTTTGGAAGCAAATGCTAAAGCCAATGGCAGACCAATATAACCAATTCCTACTACCGTTATTATCTTTCCGTTCATAGTATCATGCTTTTATTAACTAACATATAAGTATCTTTTTCTTAATAATTCACTAGTATTTACGAGTTTAATAGTTCTTTCAATATTTTTTATTCTTTTGAATACTGCATCTAATCTTTTCCAACCATTGTTTTTTTCAAGTTCCCACGAATGCCCCCATAAGTGCCAGATGCCTCCATTTTCTATGACAAATTCAAGTGTTTTAATTGCTATCTGATCCCATGATTTGTCAAAAAGACGATTTTTTAATATAAAATGTGAGAATTTTAAATCATTCGAGTTAATCAACTGTCTAATGAAATTGAAAACATAACCTCTTTTACTATGCATGCCCGCGCGAATTATCGTCCCCATTTTAAATGGGTCTTTCATTGTTCTTACAAATAGATGGTTTGTTCTAGCACCATAAAAACCGCATTTTTTTACTAATTCAACTATTTCTTGATTATAACTTCCCCAAGGATAACTAAAAGAAATTATTTCCCTTCCAATAATATTTTCTAGAATTTTCTTTCCTTCTAAAATCTCTTTCTTTGCTATTTTTAGACTTACTTTTGTTAAATCTGTATGGTTTAATGTGTGCCCCCCAATATCAAAATCTTTAGCGATTTTTTTTATCTGATTAAAAGTTAGCGGTTTTCTTCCTCTTAAATATTTAAACTCTCTACCCCGACCAATATTCTTAACTGGAATGTAAAATGTGGCGGGAATTTTATATTTTTTCAATAATTTTCTTAATTTTAAATCTAAAGAATGCCCATCATCCCAACTCGTTGTGATTATAGTTTCATTCATTTTAATCTACATTTCATTCTGTTTGGTTAAAGACTCTATTATTTTTTTAAATTTTTTATACTGTTTTTTAAAATCAAACTTTTCGGCTTGCTTTACAGCTTTTTTTGATAATTTGCTGTAGAATTCTTTATTATTTAATTTATTGATAGCATTAACCCACTTTCTTATATCGGAATAATCATCAATAATTATTCCAGAATCTCCTATGGCTTCAAGTAAACCCCCCATGTTGGTTGCGATACAAGGGATTCCATTTATCATTCCCTCTACGGTCATTCTACCAAAACTCTCAGGTAAAATTGTTGGAATTAAAATAATTTTTGTTTGCGTATATACTTTTTTCATATTGCCTGTCCAAGGAATATATTTAATGTTCTTTTTTTTCATTAGTTCATTAGCCTTTTCACTGCTTCCAACCGCCAAGAACTTTTTATTAGGCAACTCGTCAGATATTTTCAGGAATATCTCTACACCCTTGTGAATTTCAGGTCTTATTAGAGTAATGTATTTGGGCGACTTCTTTTTTGTTTTATAGTCTTTTAATTTAATAAAAGGATATATTACACTCGAATCAATATCATACCATTTTTTAATTAATTTCTGAATAAATCTTGAATTAGCAATAATAAAATCTGCTCTTTTGAAGGCATCCCCATGCCACTTTATCACTTTTCTGAAAAAAATATATTGAATCTTATATTTCCAAGAAGAGTATTTAAAACAGCTATGTTTTTCTAAACGCTTAAAATCTCTAAAATGTGATAGACAAAAATGTTCCATCCCTCTAACAAAAATTAAAACAGGAATATTATATTTTTTCGCCATTTTAACAGAAGCTGGAGTCAGAGTTAATTGGGTGATTATTAAATCATATTTTCTTTCTTTTAAATGTTGATCTAATATTTTCAACCATTTTTTGTTGAGGAAATACCTTTTAACCCAACTTGATAATTGTGAGTAGAAACTTTTAATTTGATATATTTTTATACCTCTATACTCAATTGATTCTGTTTTTTCTCCAACACAAATAGCTTCTACTTCATGATTTTTTTTAAGTTCTTCAAACAGAGTAAAAACTGAAATATCTGCCCCACCTTTAAATGGATAAAAATCTTCCCCTGAAAATAGAATTCTCATTCGATCATCTCATAGAATTTTTTATAAAATTATTCAGTATTTTTTTGATTCTTTCCTTCTCTTCACCCCTCTTAATTAATCTAAATTTCTTAACTTCTCTTATTTTCTTCTTGAGGTCATTTATATCATAACAAGCTAGAATTTTTCCTTCGTTTTCTAACTCTCTTGTAATATCCATTTGATGGTCATTCCTATGCTCATTAAACATTTTTCTCCTTGGAACAACTATGGTAGGTTTACCATATTTCAAAGAATCTATTATTGAACCAACACCACCATGTGTAATAACTATGTCTGCATTCTTTACATAATTTAGAAATTTATCTCGTGAAGTGAAAGTGAAACTCTCACAATTTTTTGGCTTATATCGTGTATTACCCCTCTGAACTATTATCTCATGATTTAAATCTTTTGTAATTTCATCAACTTTTTTAATCAATCTACTGAAATCACGTGGTGTACCAACAGTTACAAATATCAAAACACTCTCCCTCCATATCGGGCCCTTTTTCCGTATTTTTTAAGTAAAGATTTCCACTGGACTAAAAACAGATCAGAAATTGGATATAATATTTTGCCAGTTATAGATGGATCTTTTACTCTAGACAAGGATTCTATAAATACGATTTTTTTACCGAAAATTTTTCCCAAAAAAGTTATTGGAATTGTAATTCCAGCTCCAGTCGAGATTATGATATTAGGGTTTTCTAAAAGGAAAATGTAAAGACTTTGTAAAAACGTCAAAAGTAAATATAAAGGGTTTCTCATAGGATCTTTTACAAAATATGTTTTTTGGCTTTTGGGCAAATATTTTGAAGATTCTTCTTTGTATGTTATATAAAAGTGATTATATTGGTTCCACAAGTCTTCCAATTCTAATAATTGAGTTAGATGTCCGCCAGCTGAACCAACTAAACAGATTTTCATATTAATCATCTTCACCTTTTTTCGCAATTGTATAAATTATTCTTCCAAAATGTTTACCTAAAAACTCAGGAGAGTATCTCAATGGAAGGACTCCAAGACCACCAAACCCAATCGGTTTTAATCCAGTCGATTCATGCATTTCAATTAACTTATTCAATGAAAAACGATATTCAACTATATTTTTCATTTTAAAATGTTTAACAAAAAACCAGTATGAAATCTTATTCGGCACAAATGTACTAATTATACCTCCAGATTTCAAAATTTTCTTTATTTCCAATAATATCTGCTTTGGATTCTTATAATGTTCTAATAAACCATCTGAAAAAACAAAATCAAATGACTCTTCTTTTAAAGGAAGATTTAATATATTACCCTTAATAAGCATTATTTTATTGTTTAATTTACCTGTTAATTTAAGGGCTTCATTTGAATAATCTATCGAAACGACTTTACAATTTCTTTCGATAAAATATTTAGAAAAAAATCCAGAACCGCAACCAACATCTAAAACCCTCTTTTTATTTACATATCTATCCAGAATTTTCATCATTCTTTTTTTGTTTGATGAAACACTCACTTTTTTTCTTTTCCAAAAAAGCTCCCAATCATTTTTAATAGATTCTTTACTCGGAATTCCCAATTTTATCACTCATTTAGTCCTTATACTGTCAAGACATAAATAAAATAAAAGAGATATAAATTTGAATTTACACCAAAATTTAGTACAAAAGGCAAGAAATCATGAGAATCTTAATGTTAAACCCCCCATTTTTAAGAAGATATACTAGACAAAGTAGATCGCCCTGTGTAGCTAAAGGAGGGACCTTTTATTACCCTTACTATCTGGCTTATGCCACAGGTGTTCTAGAGAAAAAGAATTTTAATGTAAAACTCATTGATGCAGTTGCAAAAGAATGGCCCAATAAAAAAACTATAAAATTTACTAAAAATTTTGAACCAGATTTTGTTGTCATAGATACAAGTACACCTAGTATTTACAATGATGTCAAGATAGGGACTAAAATTAAAGATGCTTTACCATCTTCTCATGTTACTCTAGTCGGGACCCATCCAACAGTTTTACCAAAAGAAACTTTGGAACTATCTAACAATATAGATTCTGTATGTCGAGGAGAATATGATTTTACTGTTGTAGAATTAGCCAAAACCCTTGAAGGAAAAAAACCTTTGAAAAAAGTTGACGGTCTTTCATTTAGAAAATGTAAAAAGATTATTCATAATAAAACAAGGGAACGTATAAGAAATTTAGATGAATTACCCTTTGTATCAGAAGTCTATAAAAAACATTTAGACATCAATGATTATTTCTATGCGTCATTGAAGTACCCACAAGTTATAATCTTAACTGCACGTGGTTGTCCAAATAACTGTTCTTTCTGTAACATACCATTCAAAAAATCTTACAGAGCTAGATCGATTGAAAATGTGGTTGAAGAATTTGGATTCATAGAAAACGAATTACCTGAAGTAAAAGAAGTTATGATTGAAGATGATACATTCCCCGTTTTTAAAAAACGAACTATAGACCTTTGTGATTTGTTGATAAAAAAAGGAATAAAAATACCTTGGTCTTGTAACGCAAGAGTTGACGTAGATTTTGAGACATTAAAGAAAATGAAAGAAGCGGGATGCAGATTGCTTTGTGTGGGATTTGAAAGTCCAACTCAAAAGACACTTGACAATGTTCATAAACGAACCACAAAAAAACAACAAATTCAATTTATGGAAAATACTAGAAAAGTTGGTCTTTTAGTTAATGGTTGTATAATGCTTGGTTTACCAGGTGATACAAAAGAAACTATAAGAGATACGATAGAATTTGCTAAAGAGCTTAATCCAGATACATTACAAGCTTATCCTTTATATGCATATCCAGGCACAGAGCTATGGAAATGGGCAGAAAAGAATGGTTATTTGACATCTAAAAATTATTCAGATTTATTGGATGAGAACGGTTTACATAAATGCAACGTAAATAATCCAGGATTGTCTGCAGAGGAAGCAGATGAATTATGTAGACAAGCATTAAAAGAATTCTACATAAGACGTAAATATATTTATCAAAAAATTTTACAGAGTATAACTAGTTTTGAAGAGGCAAAACGAACTTTTATATCCTTCAAAACTTTTTATAGATATCTTTTTCCCCAGAAAAAACTGACAAAATAATAGTGATTTAATTGATATCTATAATAATACCAGCTTATAATTCTGAAAAAACTATTGGTAAAACAATAGAAGCTCTGCTGAAACAAAGTTACTCCAGAAGAAATTACGAAATAATAGTAATTGATGATGGTTCAATAGATAGAACTGTTGGCATAGTCGGAAAATTTAAAAATGTGAGACTGATCAAGCAGAAACATAAGGGGCCTGCTACAGCGAGAAATTTGGGAGCAAAACATGCTAAAGGAAGTATAATACTTTTTACAGATGCAGATTGCATTCCAGATAAGAATTGGATTAAAAATATGGTTGAACCTTTTAAGAATAAAAAAATTGTAGGAGTTTCTGGCACATATAGAACTTTTAATAAGGATAGGTTGATAGCTAGATTTGAAGGATATGAAATAGCTGAAAGACATAAATCTATGAAAAAGGAAAAAAATATAGATTTTATAGGAACATTTTCTGCTGGTTATAAAAAAGATATCTTTCTTAAATTTGGCGGCTTTGATGAAAGCTTCCCAACTGCCTCGGGTGAAGACCCCGAACTTTCTTTTAAGCTCAGTAAAGCTGGTTTGAATATGATATTTCAACCAAAAGCCTTCGTTTATCACAGACACCCTGATACTCTTTGGAAATTTCTCAGACAAAAATTTTGGCGAGCTTATTGGAGAGTATTTTTATACAAAAAACATACAGATAAAATCTTTAGACACTCATACACACCAAAATCTTTTTATGTAGAAATATCATTATTAGGGGTAACCTGTGCACTACTGTTCTTGGGACTATTAAAACTTATTTCGTTATCCTATGCTTCAATCCCTTTTTCATTAGTTTTCATATTAACCCTGCCATTTTCGTTTAAAATCTTCAAGAGAGATAAAGTTGTGGGCCTGTTATCACCGGTTATCATAATTTTAAGGAATTTTACTGCTGTATTGGGAATACTCTGGGCTCTAATAACACTTCCTAAAAAATTCAAGTGATTTGAAATGTCGAACTCAAAAAAGAAAATTCATCTTGGAGAAAAACTGATTTCAAATACAGTTTATTTGTTTTTGGACTGGCTAGTGTTATCATTCCTTTCATTTATTTTTTGGATGATTTTAGGAAAAAGTCTTAGCCCATCAGATGTAGGAATTGTGGCAACATCAATCAATTTAATTATTTTTATTTCAGGATTTTCTACTTTAGGGATAACAAATGCGTTACAGAAGTTAATACCAGAACTTAAGGAAAAGAAGGGATTGAAAGGTGTTTATCCTCTTGTCAAACTTGCTTTTAAACCTCTATTAATTTCACTGGTAATGACATTGCTTATTTTATTACTCTTTTCTAACCAATTTTCATCTTTTGTTAAAATACCTTATTACGCCTTTTTAATATGTATTTTTTCAATCTTACTCATTTCCATCTATGATTTTTTAGGCTCTACCTTATATGGACTTCAAAACATGAGAAGAATTTTTCTTACTGATACTGTTCAAATAGTACTTAGGGTCTTGTTCACAGGCTTGTTAATTTTTTTAGGATTTTCCTTTTTTGGCCCTCTAATAGGGGTTCCACTTGCGTATCTTTTTGCTTTACTTCTTAGATTTGATTCTAATTATTTCATTAATAGGAAATCTTTATCTTACAAAAAATTATTCTTCTACGCATCACCAGCATTAATTTCTACTCTCGCATCTTTTTTGATCACGAGAGGAGAATATATCATCCTTACAATTCTAACAACTACAGAAGTAACTGGTATTTTTACTATAGCTTTCACTATTACTTCTGTAATAGGTGTATTATCACATATACCAAGCTCTGGCTTGTTTCCAATTATCTCTGCTTTATCTATAGACAAGAAAACAAAGAAAAAACAAGGTTACTTAATTGGGCTAGTGTTAAGGTATAGCCTATTTTTGGTAATTCCTTTATCGTTATTATTAATGGTTTTCTCAAAACATGCAATCTTATTATTCTCCAGACCAGAATTTTTACCTTCCACACAATATTTTCCCATATTAATTCTGGGTGCTATCATGTACGGTATAGGAGTAATATTTACTTCTAATCTCTATGCTATTGGAAAACCAAAAATAGGGAGAAATATCATGGTTTTATCTTCGCTACTTTTTTTAATATCATCTTTAATATTGACAAACTATTTTTCAGCATTAGGACTTTCCTTTTCGTATCTTATAACAATGTCATTTCAGTTTTTAGTAGGTTTTAGCTATATAAAGAGGTATATTAAACTCAATCTTTTCATTGGAGATTTATCGAAAATTTTACTCTCATCTCTGGTGATTCTATCAATTCTATTTACTATTAGGCCATTTATTCATGACATATTTGTACTTGGTATAATTCTATTCCCTATTTCTTTGATTTATTTAGGATTATTATTACTCACTAATTTTTACAGGATAGAAGATGTTAGAATTTTAAGATATTTTGGAGAAAAAATTCCAACAGTGGGAAAATACATTCTAACTATCGCTAATTTTGTTAAAGGTAGGTTATAAATTTAAGAAAAAAATTAGACTTCTTACCGGTTTATGCTAATCATTTTAAATCCCTGAATCCCAGTTCCATTTATAATTTATTTCATAAACTATATTTCCATCACACCCACCTTGTTGTAGACATTGCTGTAGTGGTGGACCGTTCTCATATACTTTCTTAAAATATTCTGGGCTATTTTCTAGAAGGTTAACGAAATCGAGATCAAAATTTTCTGATAAATGTCTGTTTTGCGGATCTATACTAAATTTTTGGATGAATATATGTGTTATTCCAAGCTGTTCAGCCACCGATACTGTATAGTTTACATCATTACTTAATCGTAAATCCGCGGGACAACCAGGACTGTTTCTTTGACAGTTATAAACAGCTCTGGAACTCCAGAAAGTAGATACCACTGCATCTTTAGGTGTGTTTTCTTTTATCCAGTCACACGCTTCAAAAAATGATGGAGAAAACTTTTTTACCTCCCTCATTATATTCAATTTTTCAATAAGATTTAGATAACCAAAAATAATTACAAAAACAAAAACTATTAACGCCAAATATTTTTGATATCTTTTTGTAAAACTATATATCTCTTCAAAGTATTTTGCTGAAATTAAACTAATAATCAACACCCAGATTAATGTATATCTAGCTGTATCTTCTGCTCTCCCTGTGGTTACAGAAATTACCGGGAAAATAACAATTAACATCAATAATATTAGAACATCTATCTTACCTCTTTTCATAAATAACATTATTAAACCACACATCGCAAAAAAAATGGAGGGAATAATGATAGATCCAATCGGATAGGTCCCATAAGCAAAATTTAGATAATTTATAACACCCATCTTCAGAAGATCCTGTTCGGTTCCTATCTCTTCTGTTCTCCCCGCAAAATCATATTTTTCTTCAAAATTGTCTATATTACAACCACTATTATCAAATAAATAGCCAAAAAAAGGAATACTGATACAAGGTGCTTTATAATAATAGAAGTTTCTCAAGAAAAAAGTACTTGGAACCAGAATTAAAATTAAGAACAAAACAGAATATTTTTTAAACAATTTGTAAAATTCCCTCTCTTTTATTAACTGGTATAAGAACATCAAAAAAATGAATATGTATATAGCAACCCCTGATGATTTTGATAAAAAAGCAAGACCACCAAAAATCCCAGACAATATCCAATATCTCTTATTTTCATTTTTTAGACCTAAAGCAAATGTTAAGAATGATAAACTGAAGTAAAAAGTCACTGGAATATCTGTATAGAATAGGACTGAATAAGTAATAAAAGAAGGGATCGTCATTAAAATTATAGATGCTATGAAACCCAGTTCTTTATTGTAGAGTCTTTTGACTAAAAGATAGACAGATACGCCTGTCAAGAATGCTATGAATGGCGTTAAAAATTTAATTACACCTTCATGAACGCCAAATATGAATAAGAAACTTGCTTCTAGGATGTTCCATAGGGGTAATCTTGTTAACCCCACCTTTGTTAATTTTGTTTCTGTAATGGGGTCCCAAACCGGGTATTCAACCTCCTCTGCAATCCATTGTGCTATTCTTGTATGATAACCTTCATCCCCAAAAACAATAGGTGTATTGAATGTGACTTGCAATTCCATTATAAAGATTCCAAGCAATATCAACAACAATATGATTACATATGGATTTTTTATCTCAATCGTTATTTCTTTTTCTGGCAATAAATCACTAATATTTGATTTATTTTTAGCTTTATGAATATGTTTTAACCTTCAATTATTTTTATATACAGAAATTAAAGTTTTTTGAACATATAAAAAATCTATAAATAATTAACTGTTTTTAAATGGTTCATGAAAGCACTGATTTTGAACTCTGGCGTTGGAGAAAGAATGAAACCAATCACAGACGTAATGCCAAAATGCCTTGTTAAATTAAATGGTAATACTATTTTAGGGCATCAGATAGAAAGTCTCCTTAAGGCCGGTATAAATGAAATAATAATGACGACAGGCCCCTTTGAGGAAAAAATAAAATCTTTTATGAATGAGAATTTTTCACATGTTAAAGTGAAGTACATAAAAAATGAAAAATATGAAACTACAAATTATATTTATTCTCTATGGTTAGCTAAAGATCATATAGACGATGATATAGTCCTATTACATGGAGATACGGTTTTCGAGCCAGGACTTCTTGATAGATTAATTAAATGTAAGAATAAAAACTGCGTTTTAATTAATAACAAAATAGAACTACCTCAAAAAGATTTCAAAGCGCAAATAATAGATGATAGAATAAAAAAAATCGGTGTTGATGTGTTTGAAGAAAATTCATTTCTCCTGGCACCGGTATATAAACTTTCAAAAGGAGCTTTCTTAGTCTGGATGAATGAAATGGGGAGTTTTGTTGAAAAAGGTGAAGTAAATAAATATGCTGAAGATGCGTTCAATGAGATTCATCATAAGATAGACCTTCGCCCAACTTTTTTTGGTGAAGAGTTTTGTATGGAAATTGATACTAATGATGATTTACAAATTG
>Ga0209635_10000108_pt1 | contig 48445 bp, 51 predicted proteins | sample DeeMarSWOR230_32_FD_187463 | JGI IMG/M metagenome (GOLD analysis project Ga0209635, IMG submission 187463) | Marine sediment microbial communities from White Oak River estuary, North Carolina - WOR-2-30_32 (SPAdes) (version 2) | ecosystem: Environmental > Aquatic > Marine > Intertidal zone >...
TTCTATTGTGGGCTTCTTTTCTGCTGTGAAATGGTCTATGCGAACCTTTGTCTTTAGCGGCATCACTTTGTACTCCCATTTCACCAATCTAGTAACACCACAAACACTAATGGTCGATGGAATGGTAAATATCTTTGCGTATGAGCGCGTGCTGGACACCCAGATGAAGGGAAGAATTTCATTCGCTTCCGAAGACCGGAGATTTCGATGTAATGATCTACACGAACAGCCAACAAATCATAGCAAATAACCGTATAAAAAATCCCCAGAAAAAAGTATATACGCACGCATAATTCTTTGTGTTTATTTAGAGAACGAAATCTTTAGGCAGGTGCTGTTTTATTTTCTTTATACGTTTGAAACATCGATGGAAATGTTGAAGCGCAGGTTCTCCAATGGCTTCGCTTAATGTAATCCACTTGTGTTCAGAGTGTTCCCAACTTAGCTTTACTTTTCCTTTAACATGTTTACACCAAAAAGCTATAAAGATCATTGGAAATTCCTTACTAGCTCTGAAAAGGAACCATGTATCAACAGGCATTACAACTTGAGCTTTGATCCTTGTCTCCTCTTCAATCTCCCTTAGAATTCCATCTTTTGGATTTTCCTCCGCTTCCAATCTTCCAGTTACAGGTTCCCAACTGTCTGGTGCAAAGTCTTTGTCTGCAGATCTTCTGAGCACAAGGAATTTATCATTCTTTTCGATGAGACCTGCCAGCCCAACATGGAATGACTTCATCTTTTCCACATATCTTGATTGTCTTAGAAAGTTAAATAACTTCTCAGTGCGCGCATGCCATGATGTAATGCCCATTCAGATTCTACAGAATCTTGCCTACCTAGGGTCATATCGGCGCTTACCAGACGCTTACATTCGCAAGGCTGGTGACCAGAATTTCGGTAATTTGTCTATTCAGCCGAGAGGTTTAAGATACTTCATGGCTTGCTCAATTGCCAGTTGAGCCGCCGCGTAGTCGCCGGCTTGTGTAAGTTTCCAACATAGGTCACAATAACGCTTCGAGGTTTTAGTCTCCCTCCCATCAATCCTTGCCCAATTATATTCAGAGTATTTCTTGGAAAGCCCCCATGCATCTTTGCTGCCAAGGACAAATACGACTCTGTTTTCTTGATTGGATTCGAAACAGCAACCGGGACAAGATAAGTGGCTGGTTACCCGCTCGTGCCTTTGTATCTGTGTTACTTGGTCAGTGAATGCTGACATGGCAACATAGCAGATTGGTCCTTTCACCGCTCGCACTGTCGTTCCTTCAATTATGAGTTTATCTCCCGGTTTATGACCAGCAGGGCACATCCCGAAAATCCTACTCGGACCGGCCAATACTTTCATCATTGAATTCCTCCTTTACAATTTTGAAAATGACATTACCACCAAGACCTGTTGCCGGATCAGGGCATGACGCTAAGATTTCCTCGCCTTGTTTAATTCTCGACATATTAGCTAGAATGGCACTGACCGCAAAAATACACAGATTGTCGGACTCCTTTTTTTCTATGCAAGCGTTGTCTAGGTTAACTAAAACTTTGTCACCCAACTTGTAGCTAGCGCTGCAAGTGCCCGTTACTCGCACAACTACGGCTGTTGCTCTCCTCATATTCATTCTACCTTATACGATGTTTGCTATTACATCACAAATAAAACTAGTGCGAACGCAGATAGAGGCAGATCGACTTCCTGCTTCCAACCTTGCCATGTGCTCACATTATACTTATCAAATACCAAAAGATTCAATTCAACCAGTCTATAATGGGCAAATAACTGGTAATAATTCAAAAAAATATCCCAAGCATATCAGGCCTATATATGTAAGCGTGGAAAAATCAGTAGAATACGCGCGCGGGCATCATTGTTTGTTGGACCACGTGTGTTTATACACATCAGAAAGGAGAGAGAAGACGGCTCGAAAACGGCAAACAACTACACACGTAGCCCTTTCAACCTCCACCCTTTTCCGTTGCACGCGTCTCCACATTTGCCACGCTTTCTTAACAAACAAGTGGGATATGTGGGCGTGTTTCCGATTTTGGAGTGTTTCACTTTGGTCGATCGAACATTCGCTGGTACATTAATGCTTCTGCTTTTTTCAACTCCGCTTCCAAGGAATTGTTCTTACTTGAGCTCACCGTTTCATATAGAGCAACTGTGAAAACTGGAGTGGAAAAGGATTTAGAGCTTTCCTTTTCTAAGCCCTTAATTAATCTGAACAGCCTTTCTTTAGCTGAGCGAAATCTTTCCCTTGTTTCAAACATTTTCCATTCCATTCCTACCACCACCATCTTACTATTTAAACGTCTGTTTTAGTACTTGCACACGAGTGCTTTATAAAGGTTGCGCTTTTATTAAGATGAATACGTCTGTCCAACCAAAAGGATAATATACTTGTAATATGATGATGTTAATGAGGTGAGAAGGGTGACTTCCTGCAAATCAAAAGCCAACAAACCAAAGCCAAATGATCCATGTCCATGTGGAAGCGGAGCCAAATACGAAGACTGCTGTGGAAAATAGTCCACAAGATTCTTAAAAATCCTCATCCTCATTTTTGTAAAATGGTGAAATAGTTGAAACCAATAAAGGAAGTTGGTCCTGAAGCCTTCAGATTACTTGGCGACGAAACTAGAAGAAAAATAATCTTTCTACTAAGGGTGAAAGAACTGACAGTGAGCCAGATAGCAGGTGAACTAGGCATAACACCGCAAACAATCTATCATCACATTAAGAAGCTTGAAAGGTCGGGTCTAGTAGAAGTTTCACGAGAAGAACGCATTGATCATATCATTGAAAGCTATTATCAGGCAACAGCAGAAACCTTCATCTGTAGTATTGGATCGCTTCGCAAAGAAACAGTAAAAGTTGACATGTTGGATGTCCTGAAAGGATTGAACAAAATCGGCTTCAAAGTAGAAAGCAGTGATAAAATTGCATCCAACTTGGTTGATTTAGAAACGAAGATGATAAAACACAAGGGTGCAAAGAAACTGAAGGATGCTATTGTGAAACTCGAAAAAGACATGGACTTCATGACCCTAGAATGGATAAAACACTATGCTGACATTATGCTAATGTCAGAGGAAGAATTTGCCAAAAGTCAAGAACTTAGCAAAGAGCTTAGACAACTTCTACTCTCAATTTGCAAAGAAAAACCAAAATTTCTATAAATCTCACACTTTTTTTTGTTGCGCCCGTCTCCCATTTGCAGAAAAAGAAGATTGCACAGCCAAAAAAGCGCTTAATAGGAAAAGTGAGACGATCGCGCATACACTATAATTACTGTCAGTTCGTGAGCCTAGGAAATTAAGAATCGTTTTTTCTACGGTAAACTTGCCCAAAAAACCCGATGCTGCTAGCAAGAAAATGACAGAAAGTGCTATACCCGCGACCCTAAAATGACAAAAACTGCAATGTTGTATATTTGAGCGTATATCAGGCATATCGCAATCTTTCAGTAGTCTTGAGATGTTATTTTGAATCTTGATTCTGCTTTCTGTGAGTTTATATTAATAGACATATGAAAGGTTAGCTTGGTGTCCAGTAATGCTTAAGGTTGAAGACATAATGGTTGAAGATGTCGTCATAGTGGATTCCGATGCGTCCGTGATGCAAGCAGTGAAACTAATGAACAAGAATGAAATCGGCTGCTTAATAGTTATCAGGCGAGGGAAAGCCGTTGGAATAGTCACTGAGAGAGACCTCTTGAAGCGGATTATTGCAAAACTACGAGATCCCCAGAAAACTAAGGTTCGCCAAATAATGACCAAGCCTCTCATAGTTGTGGACCCCAACATGGATTTAGAAGACGCCACAAAACTAATGTTTGCAAGTAAAATCAAGAAACTTCCAGTCATCGAAGACAGAAGGCTTGTGGGACTGGTAAGCCTCACGGACATCGCAAAATTTCAGCCTCAGATGATGAAGATACTCAAGAAGCTGTCGGCTCAGTATACACCACCGAAACGGCTGCAGAAAGTTTTAGGTTACTATGTGGTTTAATCTACATTCCAAAAAAAGAAAGGTAGAAAAAAGGGAAACACAACTTCATCTTTTCTTCATGCTTTCAATGAATTCATCTATCGGAATCGCCGCTAAACTTGTAATTTGAACAGTTCCTCTAGAACCAAGCTCCAAAGAAACTCGAGAAATAGTTTTGTTGTCAGGCGCTTCCACAATGTTAACGAAATCGTAAGGTCCAAGCACAGCATACTGCGATAGAACCTTCGCACCCAAAGCTTCAATTTCCTTATTTACTTCCCTGATTCTTTCCGGCCTAGCCTTAACTGTTTTTCTTCCCTCATCAGTGAGAGTAGAAAGAAGAACATATACTGGCATATATCAACCTCCAACACCATGTATTTCGCTTAAAGCATTTCTATTTTTCGCAAAAGCTAGATTTCTATCAATACGATTTGTTATCTAAAGGTCAATCAAGCACGATAGAGATATTTTTATACATGCAATTCAACGCATAATCGTTTCTGGCTAGATAAGGTCTATTGTTCTTTTTCGATTTCCATTTGAACACATTTAGGATTTACACCAAAAGAATTATCTTCTAGAATTATTTATCATAATATAGGAGGGAGAAGTGTTATGCATACTTATCTCTCTTTTAATGCGTTGCTCAATTGGATGCTGATATCCAGGTTCAAGTATAGAGACAGAGCTTGTATAATGAAAGATATTCTAGAGACGATTAACGGCGACCCAAGAGGAAAAACGAAGACGAGCATAATGCGAGGTGCCAACCTCAACTTTGAACAGGCAAACAAATACTTGGATTTTTTAATTCTTTGTGATGCAATAAAGGCCGCAAGCCCGTTGAAGAACCAAGAATTAGCTAGATACAGAGTAACCCAAAGAGGACTACAGTTCTTGAAAAACACCGAGATGTGGGATCTAATAATGCAGGCGTATCAACGCAAACCTGTGTAATTTGAGTGTGCGGGTATAGAGGTGAAAGAGTGAGAGGAAGGCTGCAACTGATTGACATAGTGTTAAGCCTCTGCCCGCACAATTCAACCATAAGATGAATCCGTATTAAAAAATAATGCAACAATCTTCTATAGATCATTGTTCTAGAGAATTCTCTTTCATTCAAAGAAGTCAATGTAATAAACAATTGGAATCGACGCTAGGCAAAGTCTTTCAGGAGAAACGCCTAACAATGTGCTAGAATAGCCGTTCAGCTTACTTCGTTCTTTTTTATTTTCATTAAGCCAAAGGAGACCTAAAAATAATTATTCATCAGGTTTAGAAAGTCTTAACTTAAGCCTTACAGTTAACGTGAACAGAAACGTTAAAGGGCCGGTAGTTCAGCCTGGTATGAACGCCTGACTTGCACTCAGGAGGACGTGGGTTCAAATCCCGCCCGGTCCACTTCCCATAATTTGCGGTTAGGCCTGTTAAGCGTTTGTTCGATACTCAGAATACACGCAGGTTGCGCGCGCTTGTTCAATTAAAGCAACTCTTATTTGTTCCTTTACAATGTAGGCTTTGGGAAAGCGTGGAATCTTGACATGAGCACAGCAAAACGAACCTCGCTCGAAAAGTTTCGCTTAAAGAGAGCACTAGACACGCTCGCTCATAAAGAAGGCAGAGGTACCGAACTGGTCTCACTTTACGTTCCGCCTGGACGTCAAGTAAGCGATGTGATAGCCACTCTCAAGCAGGAGCATGGGACAGCTTCGAACATTAAATCAGATACCACGCGAAAGAATGTTCAAGATGCCATAACAAAGGTGATGCAACGCCTGAAACTTTTCCGTAAAATACCTAAGAATGGATTGGTCATTTTTTCTGGAGCAATTCCACAAAATGGACCTGGAAGCGAACGCACAGAAACCTATGTTATTGACCCGCCTGAACCTATTAACATATGGCTGTATCGATGTGACAACCGATTCCATACTGAGCATCTTCAGGATTTGCTTAAGGAAAAGGAGACTTATGGCATTCTGGTTATCGATGCTACCGCAACCGCTCTTGCAACGTTGGAAGGCAATCGCCTACAGATTGTTGACGAAGTTACGTCTGGAGTGCCCGGTAAACATAGGGCTGGCGGACAGTCAGCGCGGAGATTCGAGAGGCTGAGAGAAGCTCAGCTTCTGAGCTATTTTAAACGTGTCGGGGAACATGCTAACAAGGCTTTTTTGTCTCTACCTAACTTGAAGGGCATGATAATTGGGGGACCTGGATTCACCAAGTACGAGTTTGAGAAGGCAGATTTTCTCAATTACACGTTGAAAGACAAGATTATAGATAAGATTGACACGGCTTACGTAGGTGAACAGGGGGTCCAGGAAATAATGGATAAAGCTCCAGAGATCCTTCGGAAAGTTCGCTACGTGGAAGAGAAGCGCATTGTGCAAGAGTTTCTTTATGAAATTGGACATGATACAGGTCTAGCTACCTACGGCGAAGAAGAGGTGAAAAGAGGTTTAAAAATGGGCGCCGTGAAAACCTTGTTGTTGTCGGAAGACCTAGACTTTGCTAGAGTAACGATCAAATGTACCAACTGCGGCTATCAAAAACAAGAAACTCTTCAAAATCAAGCGCTCCTAGCTCATGAGCAGAGCCTTATCGGACAGCCATGTCCAAAATGTAAAACGCCGACCCTGAATCTCGCGGAAACAAAGGAAATCATCGATGATCTGGCCCAATTGGCCGAGCAGGCTGGTACAGAAGTTGAGGTGATATCCCGTCAAACCGAAGAGGGTCAAATGCTGAAAAAATCCTTTGGCGGTATCGCCGCGCTCCTCCGCTTCAAACTTTCCAATTAGTACTCAGGGAACATGAATCCCTGCTTCATCTTTTCCTGCTTTTGTTGCTGAACCAACAAGGTCTGCAACTTGCATCTGCACATGTTTCCATAATCGACTTTCGAACATGTCCAAAACTTCCCGCTTTGAAACCCCATCACGGACAAGGTATCCTCCACCAAAAACTGAGGTCAAGTATCCAGCTACCATTGAAGATGAAAAATACCCTCCCTTACCTCCAGACAAGAATCCCACTATGAAGTCGTTTGGTTCACCAAGAACACTTACGTCAATTCTCAACTGCAAATTTGGGATTTTGCTCACTGCCTTGATCACATAGCCTTCTGAAACCCTTTCGAGCAAAGTTTCAAAATCTGTGTCATGAAAGAACGAGCTTATGCGTTCAGCAAGCAATCCTAGGTTAACATTTTTTTCAAGCCACTGGATCTGCACTTAGTCAACCCTCATATTGAAGAGAACCGATCACCAACTTAATCTTTACTGATACGGCTTTATCCATTATCGTGGTAGCATTAAGTTAACAAGCCTTTGTAAAGAGGGCACAATTATTATCTCACATTTAGCGTGTGTATTTTTCGAACTCCATTAATGATTTAAGTAGAAAACTTTTTAGATATATTATACATTGGGAAGAATAATGAAGAAAACAATTGTTGGAATTGGTGTTCTTATTTACATAGTTGGAATGGTGATGTTAGTATTCTCGCTTATCGGTCCACCCCGCAATGTAACTAAATCATATCAAGTTGAAAAATCTTCTGAGAAAATGAACGAATCTTTTACAGTTGCTCCAGGAATTTTCGTTCGAATGCTGAACTTCACTGAAGGTGATTTAGTGCATATCGAGGTTGAAGTAACGGCTGGAGGAGACAAGGACATAGACTTCTATGTTACATATGGTACACAATTTCAAGTAGTTGCTACTAGAGTCACTTCTGTTAACAGAAGTGACTGGGAGGTCCCTCACAATGGAACATATCAGTTTATTTATGACAATGATTTTAGCTGGGATCCAAAAAATGTTACTTCGATAGTGACTAGTTATTGGATTGAAACTGAATACAGAGAGGTTACAAGATATCTTCCACTGCTTCCACACGAATTTCTGTATGTTGGCTTAATTCTCTCTATAGTAGGCATAGGGGTCTTAATTTACGAGTTTATCGAAGAAGAAACTCCTGAAGTAAATAACAGAAGGTCTTCCTGGCTAGATGACCTTTAATCAGTTTAATATTCAGCAACAAACCTTACATTTGGGAAGTCACGTATCTCTCTGCCCTTTCCCTTCCGCCCCGAAATTTTTATTTTCTCTATTTTGCATGTTCCTATGATGTCTTCTTGAGCTAGATCTAAAATCTGCGCGGTTTTAGTGGTTCCAGCATAGATGGAAACATTTTTGATAATGATGTTTAATGGCTTCTTTCTTTCGGCTTTGTCTCTACGAATCTCCTCTATAACCGCTATTATCAGATTGCCGTATTTCTCAGCTTCTTCATCAATCATTTTCTCATCCGAAACCGGCCACTTGGAAACATGAATGCTCTGGTACTTCTTGTCTTCATCATAGAGAGTCTGATAAATTTCCTCGGTTGTGTGCGGAATAATAGGGGCTAGCAACTGGAGAACTCTGTAGATAGCCAAGTAAAGCGTGTGCTGCGCTGCTTTTCTCTTAGCCTCACCGTAGGTTCCTGGCTTGTAGAGCCTATGCTTCACGGCTTCAATATAAGAGTCGCAGAGAGTATGCCAAGTGAAGTTTCGAATCTCTTCAGCTGCAACATTGAACTGACATTCTTCTAGCGACGATGTGACTTTTTGAATAATCTTCGTCAACTTGCTCAGCAGCCACCTGTCTAAAGGTTCCAATTTCACTCCTTCAGTTGGACCATAATCTTGTAAGTGTTGACTGGCGAATCTAGATGCATTCCAGAGCTTTATAAGAAACCTCCATCCATATTCTACGTCAGCCCATCTGAAAGGAATGTCTGAACCGGTAGCTCCTCCGCTTGCAACCCATTGGCGGGCAGCATCCGCTCCATACCGGCTAAAGACTTCTGGTGTTGCTATGTAGTTGCCTAGTGACTTGCTCATCTTTCTTCCGTCGCTTCCTAGAACCATGCCATTGATAAGGCAGCTTTTGTAGGGCTTCTCGTTGAACAAGGCTAAGTGGCGAACCATGAGGTAGTAAGCCCAGGTGCGGATGATATCAATACCTGAGGGGTGAATGTCCGCTGGGAAAAGCCGCCGCCAGTCTTTTTTATCTGGCCATCCCGCATGAACTGCGCATGTTATAGAGGAGTCAAACCATGTGTCGAAAACGTCTCTTTCAGGTATAAACTCTCTAGACCCGCATTTTGGGCAACTTTCAATTTTCGGAGGCTTTATTCTTGGGTCGATTGGCAACCATTCTGGCTCAGCGAGCATTGTTGTCTTACATTTTTTACAGTACCATATGGGAATTGGTGTGGCAAAGACTCTTTGTCGTGAAATCACCCAGTCCCAGTCAAGCGATTTCGCCCAATCTATTAACCTTGTCCGCATATGATCTGGATACCAAGCGATTTCCCAAGCGTTTTTCTCCACGTCGTCGGTTAGTATGCGCGTCTTCATGAACCATTGTTCGCGTTCTAAGATTTCTATTGGAGTTTTACATCTGCCGCAAACTCCGACTTCCTGCAGTAGAGGCTCCGTTCTTTCTAAGAGTCCTTCTTTTTTCAGGTCTTCTGCCATGGCTTTTTTTGCTTCTGCGATTGCCATTCCAGCGTATTTTCCAGCGTTTTGGTTCATCTTTCCTTTCTCGTCGATGCACATTATGATTGGTAAGCCGTGCTTAGCTACGCTTTTTACGTCAGCTTTATCGCCGTACGTGCATATCATGACAACTCCTGTGCCGAACTCTGGATCAACCATTTCTTCGGCTATGATTTTCACTTCACGTTTGGCGATTGGCACGTTGATGCTTTTTCCAATGTATCGCTTGAAGCGGTCGTCGTTTGGGTTGACTGCCACCGTGACGCAGGCTGGTAGAAGTTCCGGGCGTGTGGTTGCGACGGCTAAGTAGCCTTTACGTTCCAGTGGGAATCTAATAAAATGAAGCGTGCCTTCTCTAGTCTCGTGTTCAACTTCAGCGTCTGCTATTGCGGTTTCGCATCTTGGACACCAGTTAACCGGGTGGGTTCCATGATAGATGAATCCTTTCTTGTAAAGGAGAATAAATGAAAGTTGGGTTCTTCTCCAGTAGTCGGGGTTCATTGTTTTGTATTCTGTGGTCCAATCGATGGAGCATCCAAGCCGTTTGATGGCTGTCTTCATTACGTCTATGTATTTTTCAACAAATTGCTCGCAGAATTTTCTGAATTTGTCTGGCGACATATCTGTCTTTTTGATTCCGTAATATTCTTCGGTTTCTACTTCGGTTGGCAATCCATGGCAGTCCCATCCCTGAGGAAAATAGATGTTGTAGCCTCGCATGCGCTTGTAGCGGGCAACTATATCGAAGTAAGTCCAGTTGAGCACGTTTCCCATGTGGAAGTCGCCTGATGGGTATGGTGGCGGTGTGTCAATGGCATAAGTGGGGCGTTTCTTGTCTTTCCAATCAAAACGGTAGATGCCCATTTCTTCCCATTTTTTCTGCCATTCTTCTTCGATTTCGAGAATGTTGCATTGTTTGGGCAGAGTTTTCATTTTCTGTGTCCCTCGATAAATGTAATTAAAAGTAGGAATTAGATGGAAGGAATAATTAATGTTTAGGTGGTCCTAAGAAACGAGTCTAGGCCATTTATCTTTCGTTTTGCCATCTGCGCCTGGATTTTTTCGCTTATACTTAAACGCATTCCATCTTTGGCTGCAATTGTTGGTACACCTGTTTTTTGCTGAATGAAGTCAGCTTCACTCGCCGGTCCTTTAAATATCATTTTCATGCCAAAATGTGTTAGCACAGCCATCTCTGGTTTTGACTCCTCTACAATTTTAGCAGCGTCGTCCGTGGTCATGTGTCCCTTCCACGGACTTCTCGCTGGTCGCATGGCACAGAGTAGGAGGAGCCTAACGTTTTTGTACGGTTTTCCAACTCCTTCGAAGTATTCGGTGTCTGAAGTGTAGGCGATGTCGCCCACGTCTCTGGTTTCAAAGCGAAACCCAACTGTACTTTGATCTGAATGCCGCGCTTCGGCGGCGGTTATTCTCAAATCAGCAATGTTAAAAGAGAAACCTGGTCTTGCGTCTACAACCAGCTGAGGCATAGCTTGATGATATTTTGAGAGACATGGCTCACAGTTTTCGTTGCCATCTAATACGCTGTGTGCAGCAGCCAAGACTCCTCTTTTCTTGGTCATGCCTCGGGTCATGGCTTCTATGAAAACTCCAGCGTCGTTGCAGTGGTCAGGGTGAGAATGCGAAACAAGTAAACCAGTTATTTTCTGTGGGTTTAATCCAGCCTCTAACGAGTAGACGAGGGCACCTGGACCTGGGTCGAGGTGTATGTTAAAGTTCTTAGATATGAAGCGAATTCCACCTGTTCGGCGTTTTTGGGTTATTGTGGTGAATCTTCCTCCGCCTGTTCCTAAGAAGACGAGTTCGATTTCTGTCATAGGGCTTTCCGTCCAAGAGACATTTTGAGGGAGAATTTATTATTTAAACGCTTGTACAGTATGCATTGTGTGGTCTTTAGAATGAAGGTTGTGCTTCGCATTGGCGGGTCTGTTGTGGCTTCTCCGTTTAATCCGGTTTTGCTGAGTGGTTATGCTGATTTGCTGAGGAGGTTGAAGCGGGAAGGACACATAGTGGCGGCGGTTGTGGGAGGTGGCTCTTTAGCAAGAGAAGTAATTAGAGTGGCCGAAGAGATGGGGCTGAAAGAGCCAGAACAAGACGAAGCTGCCATTTCGGTTTCGCGTCTGGTTGCTCAACTTCTCCTAATGAAACTTGATGAATCAGGAGCTGGGAGGGTTCCAATGTCTATTGAAGAGGCTGCAGACTTAATGAAAAGCGGTAAGGTTGTGGTTATGGGGGGTTTAAAGCCTGGCATGACAACAGATGCGGTAGCTGCAATGCTGGCTGAGCGAATCAGCGCTGATTTGCTTGTTAAGGCTACAGACCAAGAAGGTATATACACAAGAGACCCAAGAAAATATCACGAGGCTAGAAAGCTTGACGCGTTGAGTTTTGATGATTTAACGCGATTTTTTGAAAAAGAAAAGCACGAGGCTGGAATTCATCAGGTTTTAGACCCTGAAGCCGTACGCATTCTGAAAAAGAGAAAGACGAGAACCATAGTGCTTAATGGATTTAACCCAAAAAATGTTTTTTTGGCTGTGAAGGATGAGAAAGTTGGAACCTTAATTGAATAACAGAGAGAGGAATTTTGTCAATTACGGGGGCTAAAATAGACCAATTAACTATGGTAAATGGTTCAATTAGAAGAGACTGCAAAATTGAGCAAGTGGCTAGGAATATTTCTGTTTGGGATATATGCAAACCCAGAAAATAAGGTGTATATTAAGATTAAAGATTGTATTCTCTTGAAAGACAGTACACAAACCATTCTCTTATCGGTGTTGAAGTTGAAAAAGAAAACTGCAGAAGACTACTTCGGAGACGGAATCGAGATCATTCGAGGCGTAGAGTGGAACTGGAAAACCTTCGAAACCATAAAGGATTATCCGGTTTCTCCCAATCTTCTCGACTGGGTAATTGGGCAGGAGAGAGCGCTGAACGAATGTTACCTTTGCCTTGAAGAGTGGGTGCATAAACTCAAGCATCTGCAAAAGGAAAAATGGTATGAGGCATGGAAAGACCCGAACAAGGAAAAACCGACTTCAACTAAGGCTGTTCCTCCAGGCCCCTATCTTTTGTTGCTTGGAGACCCAGGAACGGGTAAGTCTCTTATTGGAAGAGCCTTGGCGGCGCACTTAACTGAGCTATATAATAAACATAGGATTCAACTTCAAGATGTAGTATGCTGGTCAAATGAAACAGCTCCCAGTGAACCAAAGATATCATGTCATTCAGCTGGAGAAGCTAAAAAGATAATATTCAAACAAAAGCTGAAAGAAGCTAAGAAACTGTTTCTAGTGAGAATGGGAGTAAAATTTGTAACTTATTTGTTAATAGCCATCGCAGCAATTTTCTTGTTTGCAGGCTTTTTCTACGTATGGCAGCAAAAACTTCGTTGGGATGCTAACGAGATAACCATAACTGGCGAGACGATACAAGCATCTTACCAGAGCAATTTTTACAAGTATATCCTTGATTCATTTATCTCTATTGGAGTCACAACTTTCCTCCCCGCAGGAACCTTGCTAATGTTTCTGATCTTGGTGAATTTACTTGGGCGTTTTGGAATTATGTCTGGTGCTAAAGGGATCAGTGGAGCCAAAGCCAGCAATGTACCAAAGTTGATAGTTGACAACTCGAAGAAGGTTGCGCCCTTTGTAGACGCTACAGGTCACGGTTCTGCCCAACTCTTCGGAAGCATAGCTTGGGACCCGCTGCAAACGGGTGGACTTGGCACGCCAGAACATCAAAGAGTAGCAGCAGGCGACGCTCACCGAGCAAATATGGGAATCCTATTCATAGATGAAATTAAAAACTTGAAACCAAGCGAAGCCGTTACGTTGCTCACGGTTTTGGAAGACGGTCAGCTGCCTATAACTCTGAGGAGTCATTGGGATCAAGGTGCAACAGCCGCTATGGCTGTGGCTACAGAGCCTGTTCCTTGTATGTGTTTTCTCGTAGGCGCTGGCAACTTTGACTCTATCAGCCAGATTCATCCCGCGTTGATGGATAGAATTTATGGTTACGGCAAAGTTGTGCGTATGAACAATGACATGCCGAACACTTTGGAAAATCGTAGAAAATATGTTCAGTTTATCGCGCAAGAAGTGAAACGTTTTCATCTGATTCCGTTCAGTCGCGAAGCTTGCAAAGAGATACTCGATGAAGGGCGAAGAAGAAGCAACAAACGAGACGCGTTAACCACAAAGTTTCGACCTCTAATAGCTATTATAAAAACCGCGGCCACTTTGGCATTGAACGAAAGCTTACAAGCTGTTGAAAGAAAGCATGTTAAAGAGGCTATAGAAAAACATTGCAAGACTATTCAAAGACAAATTTTGGAACATTATGTCAGTGAAAGGGGACAGCTTTTAGAAATCAGTCCTGAAGGAGTAAGGCTTGGACAGATTTATGGCTTAGCCATTGTTAACGATCCTTACAGTGGCGAGATGACGGGAAACGTTTTGACAGTTAAGGGCTTCCTTGAAAAACGTGGTGACAGAGCTGGAAATCCGTTGAAGGGCTACTATAAGGTAACTGGGACAGCTAAAAGCGGAAAAGAATTAATAATCGCGGACAGCGTGGCCAAGGTTAGAAGCGTCATCTTGCAGAAATACGGCGTAGACATTGCCCAAGACTATTTCACCCACATAGACTTTGCTCAAGCGTATGGGGTTGACGGACCAAGCGCAGGCGTAACCATGACAATTCTTCTCTGTTCGCTGATCGAAGGGAAGCCTATCAGGCAAGACGTAGCTGTAACTGGAGAAATCAACGTGGGAGTGGGCGGTGTAATTCAGGTGACAGCCGTCGGCGGTTTACATGAGAAAATCAAGGCAGCGGAGGCTTGGGGCTTCAGAAAAGTAATCATTCCAGCCAAGAATTACAAACATTCCATAGAGCCGAGAGACTATGATATAGAAGTGGTTCCAGGCGAAACATTACAAGACTACCTAAAAGAAAGCCTAGTTGAACACGACTTCGAACATACATATCCAAAAAAGTTTCGCCATAAGGAAAACTAGACTAGTTTTTTCTGTTTTTCAGTTTTAACAAGATTTGACAGCCTAACGCCTACTAATCTCACTTTCCTGTCGGGTCGAAGATACACCTGTATTAGCTCTCGCGCGGTTTTCTGAAAGTCACTGAGTCGATTAGTTAGGAACGGTAAAGTCTTGCCGTGAGTATGCGTTTCAAAGTTTTCGTATCGGATTTTCACCGTGACCGTTTTGCATGTGAAATTTGACTCTACGAGTTGTTTGTGCACATCTTCTGCGAGTGCATCTAAAGTTTCAAGTATGAGGTTGAGGTCGGAAGTGTCTTCTTCAAATGTTGTGTCTCTGCTCATAGACTTGATTTCCGATCGCTCTTGAACCTCGCTTTTGTCGATTCCGTGTGCCGAAAGATATATCTGTGTGCCCCAGACGCCGAACTTCTCAGCGAGCACAGACGGGTCATAATTGGCGAGGTCGCCAATCGTTTTTATGCCTATTGTGTTGAGTTTTTGTGAAGTCTTTTTACCTACCCACAATAACTTGTTAACTGGCAACGGCGCGAGAAAAGCTTCAGCGTCTCTTTCTTCAACCACGGTTAGGCCGTCTGGTTTCTTGAAGTCGCTAGCAATCTTCGCCACTAGCTTGTTTGGTCCAATACCAATGGAACAAGTCAACCTTTCCTTCTTGTAGATTTCTTTTTTGATTTTTTGCGCCGTTTGTTTTGCGTCTTTGTAATCCCTAACTTTAGAACTTACGTCTAAGAAAGCCTCGTCTATGCCCCACTGTTCAAACTTGTCTGCATATATGCGCAGAATTTTCATGATTCTGGATGAAACTCTTTTGTAAAGCTTGTAGTTGACCGGCAAGTAAACCGCGTGAGGGCAACGTTTCCATGCTCTGGAGATGGGCATTCCAGACCTTATGCCGTATTTTCTGGCTTCGTAGTTGCATGTGCTGACGACTCCTCGTCCCTTACCTTCTTTTGGATCGGCGCCTACCACAACTGGTTTGCCGCTAAGTTCTGGATGTTCCCGTTCTTCAACAGCCGTGAAAAAATGGTCCATGTCAACATGAAATATTATCCGTATAGATTGTCCCCCGCAATTCCATCTTTCTCTGCTTTTATTCCACTAGAATAAATGAACACTTTAAATTTATGGAGACTTTTCAGGCAACGGTGGCGAAATCTCCTTCGAGTGTGCAAGTGATTCTTGCTTTTGTATTTATGCAAATACTTGCAAACTTGTGTGAATACGCTGAGGCATGTATGAAAAAGGGGAGTTGGCTTATTTCTTTGGGGTGAATAAGCCTATGGTGTTGCCGTCTAAGTCGGTGAAAAGACCGAACCAGCCCACGTTTGGAATTTCTGTTTTTTCCTTTATCTTTTTGGCGCTAAGCTTTACAGCCTTTTCAAGCATTGCGTTGATGTCGTCAACTAGTATGTATATGATTATGTTGCCCGGCGTGATTTTGTCTTTTCTGTCGAATCCTCCTCCATTTAATTGTCCGTCTCCTGTGCTAAAGGTTGCATAATCCTTGCCCCAGCTGTAATCTATTTTCCAGTCGAATAGCTTCTTGTAGAATTCTCCAGATTTTCTCAGATCAGTTGTGGGAATTTCCAAGTGGCAGATAGTGTGAGGCATGTTTTATTCCTCTTTTTGAGATTTAGAATCTCAATCTTCAACTTTTAAAGTTGCTGCTACTTAAAGAGCATGCATTTCAGATGTGCGCATAGTAGAGCCTCGACAAGCTGCTTCTGCAAAAGTCTTTTATTTGCGCATACGTTTTGCAGGATTGTGATTTGAATGAGTGAGGCTATAATTCTGGCTGGTGGACAAGGGCTTCGTTTGAGACCTTTAACAAGCGACATGCCTAAGTCCATGATTATCGTTGGTGGCCGTCCGATTGCTGAACGACAGATTTTGTGGCTGAGGCGAAACGGCATATCTCGTGTTATTTTTGCTTGTGGATACAGATATGAGAAGATACGTGAGCATTTTGGTGAAGGAGGAGATTTCGGAATTGACATGAGGTATTCTATCGAGAGTGAAGATGAGCCGCTTGGCACTGGTGGAGCGATAAGGCAGGCGCTAAGCCTGGTTAGATCAAGTCCGTTTATTGTTGTGAACGGTGATATTCTGACGGATCTGGAGATTGACGATTTGATTAGTTGGCATAAAAGGCATGGTTTTGTATGTACCATAGTTGCGGTACCCTTGAAGTGTCCCTATGGAATCTTGGACGTATCAAAAGAAAGCAATAGGGTTTTCGGGTTCAGGGAAAAGCCGGTTTTTTCTGATGTTTTGGTGAACGCTGGAATCTACGTTTTGAAAAAAAATGTTATGAAGTTTCTACCTAAAATAGGTGACATTGAAAGGGAAACTTTCCCACAGCTTGCAAAAGCTGGATCTCTTGGCGTCTATCGTTTGAAGGGTTGGTGGACTACCATTGACACGATGAAAGATCTACAAGAGGCGGAAGAAGATTCAGGGCTGGTCTCCTAACGTGCTCACTTCTGCATATGCATGTTTTCTTCACAAAACCATTAGCGCAAAGGTGAAGGAATGAGTAAACTTCTAATAATTATGTTTTCTTCGCCAACACAGTTTCAAAACACAGACACAGTTTTCAATTTCGCTGATACCGCGGTTAAGCTGGGTCATGAAGTTACGATCTTCTGCGACATCGACGGTGTCTACAGCCTAAATAGCAGCCAAATTTTGGCTGACGAGAAAAACCCGGCAACTAAGGTGACGCAATTAATGGAGAAAGGTGTGCAGGTTTTGGCTTGCATGGAAAGTGCCAGAGTTAGGGGTATGATCAAAAGGGAGCTTATTCACGGCGTCAAGGAGAGCAGTTTAGCCAGGCTTACGGAGTTAATGGAGGAGTCCGATAGGGTTGTAGCCTTCAAGTCTTAGAATGGAGCGATCATTATGCCGAGAAAGATTCTTTTGGTTGTTAAAAGTCCTCCCTATGGAAGCGTATTGGCAGCTGAATGCCTTCGAATAGCCACCGCTATGATAGCCATGGACTTTCTGCCGCAAGTACTTTTCATAGATGACGGAGTATACTTTCTACTAAAAGGTCAGAATCCAGAAAAAGCGGGTCTTCGTTCGTTTCATGAGCGCTTAAAAACTCTCGCCGACCTAATCGGCTTATGCGTTGCAGAGCATTCTTTGCATAAGCGGAGCATTAAGAAAACTGACTTCAACGAAAATTACAGGTTGAAAACAGTTTCTATGGAGGAAGTGACAAATCTGTTTCTAGAAAATGAAACCGTGATAACATTTTAGGAGGCGTCAACTTGCTTCTCATTTTAAGCGAATCTCCCTTTCGTGAACAATATGAATCGTTTCTAGAAATAGCCCGTAAGGCAGCTGGAAAAGAAAAAGTTGGAATCTTGCACATTCAAGACTCGTGCATAGCAGCAACTTTAGACGAATACTGCAGAAAGACTGTTGATGATGGAGTGAACCTTTATGTTTTGGAGGAAGACTGTCAAGCCCGAGGGCTTCTGGATAAAGTGCAAGAAAGCGTAAAGGTAGTTGACTATGAAGGCTGGGTGAAACTTGTAATGAAAGAATACGAAAGAATAGTCTCTTAAAGCGCGTGAATTTTTAAGTTACAACTCTATCTCGCGAATCATTTTTTCAACTTTTCCCTTGATTTGGTCACGGATCTCTCTGACTTTATCTATGGGCTTTCCATAGGGTTCTTCTATCGCCCAGTCTTCTACTTTTGTGAGGTAACTCGCTGGGCAAACATCAGCTCCACAGCCCATGGTAATTATCTTATCTGCTTTTTCTATCATCTCACGTGTAAGCAGTTTGGGTTTCTGCTTACTTACGTCTACTCCGATTTCTTTCATCACACGAATTGTATAAGGGTGGATTATGACATCCGGTTTTGTTCCTGCGCTAATTGCCTTCCAAGTTTTGGAGAGTTTGTTAAAGAAGGTTTCTGCCATTTGACTTCGTCCAGAGTTGCCTATGCAAACGAACAAGACTGTCTTAGTCATTGCCTACACACCGTTCATTCAATCCACCATATCCAGGCTCTCTCTTCAGCCGACAACCTTCCCTTCACTACGCCTTTTAGTCGTAGTCTGTTAAGAAAAACCGGTGTCCTGTCTGGGCAAGAAACCATACGCTTTCTAGTTGCCATTTCGATTTCTCTCGTTGTTAAAGGTTTGCCTGCTGTTCTCAATATAGAAATTACAAGCTCAACTGCTTCGTCTTCATTGAGTCTCTTCAAACCCATGCTTTCAATTCTCCATTCATGTGAGAAATCAAAGACTGAGCTGATACTGTACGCCTAGAAATTTATCTTTTAGCACTATGCTTTCACTCCACCTCTACAGTAAAGAATTCAGTTACCTATTTATCGCTCAACACCAAAATTAACCAGCAAGAAGGGATAGAACTTGACAGCCCAGTCTCCTCTAAGGTTTGTCATCCAAAAACACCAAGCAACTCATCTACATTATGATTTGCGGCTGGAAATGGACAGCGTATTAAAGAGCTGGGCTGTACCGAAAGAACCGCCAACGAAGTCAGGAGTGAAGAGACTGGCAGTTCAGGTTGAAGACCATGCTCTTGACTACATAAACTTTGAAGGCAGGATTCCGGAAGGCATGTATGGCGCTGGAACGGTGGAAATCTGGGACAAAGGAATCTACACGCTGAGAACTCGAACAGAAAACAAAATCGAATTTACTCTTCAAGGAAGCAAGCTCAAAGGAGACTACGTGCTTATTCGTTTCAAAAACAAAAACTGGCTGCTTATCAAGAAAAAAGAAACGTAATTCGCATAGATTTGTACATTTAACGGAGCTTTATGATTTGAGCCTTCTTTGTTTTTATTTTTATTTGCAAAAGTTTCTTTACGTCATCAGTGTCACTTGCTCTCAATAATCTAATCTATAGCCAGCGTCCATCTGGAATTGTTCAGTGTCCCTAAAAGCTTACGGATTTTGGAACTCAATTCATCTCCAATTGATGTGCGTGCGCAAACTTCTGAGATAGTGGTCGTTTTCTCACTTTAGAATCATCTGTGTGAACTGTTCTGGCCTAAACTCTTCAAGGTCGTCATATTTCTGACCGGTTCCAATGAATATTATGGGTTTCTTAGTTACGTACGTTACGCTTAAAGATGAGCCTCCTTTCACATCAGCATCCACCTTAGTCAAGATTGTTCCATTTATGCCAACTCTTTGGTGAAATTCTTCTGCTTGCATAATAGCGTCATTTCCAGTCAACGAGTCAACCGTTAAAATTGTCAAGTCTGGATTTATCACCTTCTTGATCTTCGCAAGTTCGTTCATAAGGTTGCGGTCTGTCTGGATTCGCCCAGCGGTGTCGATGAGCACTACGTCGATTCCATGAGCCTTAGCGTGGTTTATGGCGTCGTAGGCTACCGCTGCCGGGTCCGCTCCATATGTATGCTTAATCATGCGCAAGCCTAATCGTTTTGCATGCTCCTCTAACTGCTCTATAGAGCCCGCTCGATAGGTGTCGCTGCACGCAAGCACAACCGAATAGCCTTTTTTTGTCAGAAGTCTCGCCACTTTAGCTATGCTTGTTGTCTTGCCAGTGCCGTTGATCCCAACGAAAACCGTGACTAAAGGCTGGTTCATTCTCTGCCTTTCTTTGGCGAATTCAAGCAGATCTATCTTTTCATTTGTTGTCAAAATCTCTAGCAGTATCTCTCGAAGGTTTTTCTTCACAATCTCCCTCTTGTCTTCGAGACGTCTTACCTGCACACCGTCTAGGCGTTTTTCCATTTCATTACAAATATGGTCTGCAACAGAAACTGCCACGTCGTTTTCTATAAGGCTTATTTTGAAAACCTGCAACATTGGGCGAAGCTGCTCAGCTTTAAGTTCGGTTTTGGCTACCTTGTTAACAAGCCCATCAAAGCCTTCTCTAAGTTTTTTGAACATCGCGTTTTCTCTCGACTTCTCCTAATTTCTCGCTTAATTCCTGAAATCTAGCTCGGTCTTCTTCGATTTTCTGGGCGACTTGCGTGAGCTGTTGCTGAAGGGTGCCTCTTGTTTTTTCAAGCTGTGAAATGCGGTTTCCAACCGTTTCTTTGGATTCAGAGAACGATTTTTCAACTGATACACCAGCGCCCATTCCAACTATGACTTTTTCTGCGCTTTCCAGCTTCGCTCTGATGTAGGAGCCTCCTCCGATTGGAACGAAAAGGGGCACGTTTTTCTCTTCCTTCTCTAAGCCTTCCAATGTCATTTTGGCGTAGTTAAGTTCCGTTAGGATGGCATTGACAAAGTTTAGTCTTGACTGCAAAGTATTGGCTGTTCCTTCCAGAAGTCGAAGTTCAACAACTAATCGGCGTAGGGTTTCCTCGTTGGTAGCCAATTTTTATTCTCCTGTCACAAGCTTCTTTATTATTGGATTTGCAACCTCTTCGGGCGATATTTCCTTAACCTCTAAAATCTTGATTTGGAAACGTTTGGCCCTGTGTTTGCTTCCCAGTTCTTTATAGGTTTTCTCCACGGCGTCTTCAGGCTTTAAGGCTCTAATTTCTTTTCTAAAGTTTGTTTTCCAGTTGGGCTTGTCTATTTTTCCAATTATACGGAAAACTTTAACTTCACTCATTTTCTTTCACCACATCCAATGCTTGCCCAATAATGAACAGTTCTGGTCCAGTTGTTGAAGAACCCGCCACGACTGTATGCGAGTTACCGATGAGCCCAGTTGAAACGTAGGGTATGCCGCAGTTTATCGTCCCAACCTCTACATGCACCTTTAAAACGTCTGTCAAAAGCTTCTGTTCCTCCTCCTTTAGCAGTGGATGCGCAAGCACACCCTTATTTGTTGCGATGGCAAGCGAGCCCGCATATGGGAGTCCAGCGATTTCACCTGGTACCGCTTCAACGCCTAATGTTTCAGCTATCGTCTTCAAGTCAGTCCCCTTTATTCTGGGATCAACTATGGCTCCAAAATCGTTCGAAAGAACCATGTTTCCATAAGCCGTTCTTTTTGTTTCCATGACAGTAACATTGATGTCTAAACATGCCGACTTTATGGCTTTAATCTCCTCCTCACGAGTGTAGTGAGGTAAAACTATGCCGTTTGAGTTCGCGCTGGCAAGAGCCCCTATTAGAACCGATTCTCCAACCATTGTGCGAGTCACTTTGACTTTTAACCATTCTTCCAATCTTTCCGTCTTGTCTTCAGACACCACTGGCGGAACGATTAGCATTCTTTCTGTGACTAGTGAATAGACTCCAATGCTGACGCTGCCAAAAAGGCCAAGAAGGAAGATGGCCAAGCGTTAGTCTCCTTCTACCAAGTAAAGAGTAACTGTTCCTTCTTTGTCTCTAACCGCCCTCACCCTAACTTTTCTTGGAGGCTTTTGGATGCTTCTGCTCCAAAGCCTTTCATTTACCTCATTGCTCATAACAAGGGCTTCAGGCTTCATGTGCCTTCTAATAAAGGCTTTGACCAATCGAACTGCACGTGGCGTGCGTTTCTTTCTTGGGGAAATCCATGCTCTTCGTAGCGGAATCGTGTAGATTCTCTCTTCGACAATTTCCTCTTCGATTCCTTTTCTCTTCTCTATCTCCCGTCTTTCCTCTTCTTCAACAGTCTCTTTTGCTTTCAAGAGTTCCTCGGTTTCAGCTTCTTCTCTGGTAATTTCTTCAGTTTCTTCTTCAACACCCTCTTCTTCTGGAAGTTCTTCAGGTTTTGCTTCCTCTGGGAGTTCTGGAGTTTCTAAGGCTTTTTCGATTTCTTCTGGTTCCTCGACTATTTGGGCTTCTTCTTTAATCTCTTCAGTTTCTTCCTTTTCTTCCTCTGCTTCTTTGTTAGATTTTTTTAGGGCTTTCACGCTTTCGTCTTGGTTCGTCTCCACTGCCTCCTTTTAGGGTTTGTTCGCACTTTCCCATTTGTTTTGGCTATGACCCATGTTGGCACTGCTTGGGCCTGTTTGCCCTTTTTTCCAAGTCTGCGTTTCTTTGCGGTTGGTTTGTTTCTTGTCATGTTTTATCGCCTTGTGATTTTTATGTCTCGACGGTGAGACTGCAACCGAATTAGGATTTGTTTGAGCATTTCGTCTCTTATTGGAATGTCTACTTTGCCCTGCTGTGCTAACTGGATTAGTTGAAGTTCCAGCTGATTGGCGAACTCTGGCTTAACCATTTTGAGATTTGCTAGGCGTTGTCTGGCTCTAGGCGTGAGAATTCTGCGCAGTATGGCCTGTTTCTGAAGCTCCATTTGCTGCTGCACTTGCATGCGTTGCTGCTCTTGGGCTAGTCGCCCTTGCAACTCAAGCATTTTTCTCCGCCGAATTTCATCAATTTCATTGTCTTCGCTCATACCCTTTCACCGTTCAGTATTTCTTCAACTCTGGAATCTGCTTTTCTAGTTCCTTTTTAAGTTCAGTAGATAAACGGTCGAGGAGGCTTCTTCCTTGTTTGGTGGCGATTCTGCCTCGATTACCTAAGGATTCCACAAGCTTTGCTTCTTCGAGTTGCTGTAATGCTCTTCGTACAATGGTTCCGCTACCCTTTCGCGCGTGTTCAGGTCTAACTCCTTTGTCTTTTCTTCCACCATATTCAGCACGCAGCCGCTGAATGCCTATTGGACCTTTCAGATAGACCTTTCTCAGAACAGAGGCGCATCTTGTAAACCACCAATCAGTATTTTGCGGTGGTCTCTGTGCATGAGAGCCGGTTTTTACCATTGATGCCCAAGCTGGTGGAGTTATCTGGTCTACTTCGTCTTTTAGGTAGTAGGCTAATCGTCGAATCAAAAGGTTCGCTGGCACATCATAAGGGGTCGGCATGATGTAACTCTTCTTATGTTATATGTTTCCCTCAGTTATTCATAAAGCGTCTTATAAAGGCTTTTTCAGTTCGCTAGCAAGCGAACATCACAGTAAACGATTGTAAACTTTTATACCTTTGTAGGTATTCAGTTTCTTTTTGGCGGTGGGTCTAAGCGGGGGGCTAGGGGTCCTCTGAAGGGCGCAAGCTCTGACCGTAAACCCTCTATAGGACGGGCTGAAAGCTGTGGTGAGGCGTCAAAGAGCTCCTAGTCTCGCAACCTCTCGCTGTGAGTGTCCGTCCCTTGGGGCTAGCGGTTGCGAAGTGGCTTCCGTAGGGAAGTCGTTATCTGCGTTTGCCAGGCGAATCTGGCCAGGCCCGGGAGGGAGCAACCTAAGCTTGGACGTTTAGCGCTCAGGGGAGTGCGGACATGAGTAAAGGGGCTGATTGAGGCTGGAGGCAAACTGGGTGTCGAGCCATAGCGACCCACCGTCGCCTAATGAGAACTTACATGAATAGCTGATAGCCTCTTGCCCTAATCAACTAGTCAAAGAAACAAAAAGACGAGACCTATTTATTGATGTGTCCAAAGTCTGTTTATGAATTCTAGATGATCTAAGAATTCTATTCCCTTTCTGGTTGTTTTGTACATTGTCATGGTTTGTCTCTTCCGCTTGATGGTTGTGTTTTCCAAAAATCCTTTTTTAATCAGCAGGTTTAGATAATCGTTGATTTGGGAATAGCTTAGCTTTGCCTTATACATGATATGAGTCTTTATTTTGCCTCCTCTGGCAGTCTTCAAGATTTCAGCAACTATATCGTGGCGGTCTCTCCGTTTACCAATAGCCGCCATTTTGTCCGCTCCTTCCCTCCCTCTTCCATAATACAAGAACATCGACACCTATTACTGTTGAGGAGAAATCTTCTAGAAAATTAATAGTCGAAAAAGCGCAAAAAAGGCTCCTTTTTAGCGAATATCGAGTTTCCTCAGCATTTGGCAGGGCTTACATATTTTACCAACTGTAGGTTCACCGCAATTTCTGCACTCTTGCAGCTTAACTTCTTCTGCAACTGCTTCTAATGTAGGTCTAATTCTTTCTATAGACTTTATTAGGGTAAATTTTACCCCGGCATGCTTCTCTTCCATTCTGTTAAGCATAACGCGGATGTCGTTTCTTAGGGCTGTCGATGCGTATGGACAGGGTATACCTTGAAACTCTATTCGTTTCAAATAGGCGTATAATGCAACCTCCTTCTCTGGCACTTCGCACAGAGGCTTAACGCGCTGCACAAATTTTGGATGCACATCAGCCAAAACAGGCTTAACCCTTGCCATTCTTAGGGCATCGCCATGAAGAATATTCAAAAGTATGGTTTGGGTTTCATCGTCCAGATTATGCGCCGTTGCCAATTTATCTACGCCACCTTTTCGAGCGGCAAGATTGAGGGCTCTCCGTCGAAGAACACCACAATAGGCGCAGGGAGTCAGTCCTCTCCCGCTCTCTCCCTTTTCTGATGTCACCTTCACAATCTTGTCTAACGAATAGCTGTACAACTCCTTAAATGACGTAACAGCATGGTTGATACCGAGTTTCTTGCAGTTGTCAATTGCAAACTTCAGAGCTTCGTCTCTATAGCCTATGATTCCTTCGTCAACCGTAACCGCGCAAAGGCTTGCCTTCGGAAAAGCTTTCTCAATTTTTAGAAGTATGTGAAGCAGAGCAATACTGTCTTTTCCACCGGAAACCGCAATCATGATCTTGTCGTTTGGCTTAAACATGTCATATCTGGCGATAGTTGATCTAACCTTGTCTTCTATAGATCTGCAGAAACATCGTGCACATAGTTTTTCCCCTGAATAGGCTCGCATAAAAACTGCGTCTCGGCGCTTACACGATGTACAAGGGACAGCACCCATGACACTTCATCCTAAATTGGAATCAAACCAAATCTAACAAAGCTCAAAACCATGTTGCCCGCTAGCAGCCCCAGAAACAAGACGTTTAACATTTTGCGAAGTTTCAGTTTTTGTTTTCCCATTAACTTCTCTAGAGGATAGTAGAGAAATCTTTCGCCGTCAAAAGGGTAGAGGGGAAACATGTTGAAGATCGCCACGCTTAAACTTAGGAGGTAAATCCAGAATAGAGTCCAAAACAAATGAAACCCAGTATACTGGTCGAGTCCCAATCGGTTAGGACTATAAGTTGAAATCTGAAAAACTCCAATTATTGCCCGACTTTTGTTTTCCTCGGCAGCTATCGTTGTAATATTTTTCTTTGTTATCTGATTACCATGGAGAACGGTTAAAGTCAACGTTTCATTAGGCTTAATGTGTTTCATATATTCGAAAAAAGCAGTTTGGTTTAGTAAAGTCTGATTGTTTATGGCTTGCAAAACATCCCAATTCTGAAAACCAGCTTCGTCCATTGGACCACCTGGCACAACCTCATGAATTAGAACACCAGCCGGAGGTGCAAACAACCCGCTAAGCAGCAGAGATACAAGCAAGGCTGTAACCACGTTTGTGGAAGAACCAACAGCCAGCATGCGAAGCCGAGAAAGAACAGAAGCCTTCTCAAACCCCTTCTCGTCGGGTTCTACGAAGGCTCCAAAAAGCACCAGAACAACGATGATGCCGGTAGATAGCACCGGAATCTCTTCTAGTCGAGCTGTGACTCCATGCGCCAACTCATGTGTAAGGATGACAACAACTGCTGCAACAACAAAGTAAGGTAACCAATACAAACGTATAGTTAAGACAGGAATGACCGGAAAAATAGGTGCGGCCACACCGGTTGAAAATATAAAGCTCAACAAGTTATTAAAGAGAATATAGATGCTGAAAACCATGAGTCCAACGCCGAAAGCTATGCTGATGTTTGATAAAATCAGCCAGAGTTTGCGTCTCTTTTTGGCCCAATTGTCTAGGGTATTGTTCAGGGCTTTTGACTTATACATGAGATAGAAAGGCTTAACATCTAGCCCATGTTTATCCAGATGAACAATCCGGCTTAAGGCATAGAGAACAAGCCAAAAGATGACTACCCCGAGTAGAAAAGTCAATTCTGGAGAGAGCGCCATTGCCTTATGATTCCTCTGTGCTTCTTAGGAAAATCAACCTAAATACTACTTATGCTTTGCGAGTGCAGAGAGAGCATGCAAGTTTAGCTGGGTTTGTTGCTTGTTTGTATTAGAGCGACGGCGAAGGCTCCTGTGAGGGTTATTATTGATGCTAGTTTGAAGATTGCTGGGATGTTGAGGAATATGTTTAGAGCTCCTGCTGTTATTGCTCCCAAGGCTGAGCCTATGTTGAATATTGTGGACAGGTAGGCTGTGGCTATGTTAGCTGATTCTGAGGGTGTGTAGTCTGCGAGCATGGTCCATTCTGTTACGGCTCTCATGCCGTGGGCTATACCGTATAAGATCATGGCGAGGATTAGGAGGTAGATGTTTGCTGTTTCTGAGATTGTGAAGTATGCTAGGGTTAGTATAGTAAAGGCTAAAACAATGGGCCATTTGTATCCGATTTTATCGGCAAGTTTTCCGGATGGTATACGGGAGAGGGTGTTTGTGGTTCCTCCTATTCCGAAGAGGAGGGCGATTAGAGAAGGTACTAAGAGAAGGTTGTTTTCGGCGTATACAGCGAAGAGGGTGATTAAAAAGGCGTATGTGAATGAAAAGTTGAGGCGGAGGTAGGTTAAGATTAGTAGGTTTCGTGAGGAGACGATTTTTTTCAGGGAGTTTAGGAGGCTTGGATTTCTCTTTTCAGTGGAGCTAGCTTGGGGGCTTTTGTGGCGAATTAGAAGGAAGGGTCCTAGGCCTAAGAGTGGGATGATAGCTGCGATTTGAAATAGTCGGGGGTAGTCTACGTAGTCCACGAGGAATGTGCATAGGAATGGCCCGAGCATGGCGGCTATTCCGAAGGATGTGAGGAATTTTCCTATTGTGTCTCCTCTCTTGCCTGGCGGGGCTAAGTCTCGTGTTATTGCGAGGGCTGTGGGAGCAAAGGCTGCTAGTGTGAGAGCATGGAATATTCTTATTGGATAGAACCATGCTGTGTTTGGTGCGACAGAGTAGAGGAGTAGGCTTGTTGATTGGCCAACCGCGACTGTTGGGATGATTGGCCATCTTCCTATTTTTTCTGACAGTATACCTAAAGGGATTTTTGCTGTGATCGCTGTGAAGGATAGGAGGCTGATTATTGTTCCTAGTTCCAAGGTCGTGGCGCCTTTTTGTGTGATGTAGAGGGGAAGGATGGGTTGTGTTGTTTGGGTAGCAAGGAATGTGGTTATTGAAGTTGCTGTCAGAAGGTAAAATTCCTTTGGGAGTTTGGTTGTGGTGGTGATTGCTTAACGTCTCCTTGGTTATTTGATGTTATGTTCTTGGATTTCAGTTTTTAGTGTTTAACAGATGTTCGTCGGCTAGCACAGGATTCGCTGACTAGTGTTGCTTTCATAATGCCCCCTTTTGGTCTGGACACCAGAGAAGATCTTTCTTCTTCTCGTTTCTACCTCGGTAAGCAAGCTCGAACTAGCTATATTCTCAAGACTTGCCTTATTTCGGAATAGCTCTTCGACCACAGCGTTTCTAATAGACGCCGTTGCGGGCAACAATATCAAGCGTTGCAACCAATACTAGATTAATATAAACAATATAACTAACATCTTCACTTGTACAGTTCCAGCTATTGTTATAATTCTGACGTTATTGAAATTCAACCGAAAAAGATGAAAACAAGGTGAAACAACACTTGAGCAGAAGTCAAGGTGCAAACCTATGTCGTACATAATTGTTCTCGTGACCACTGGAACCAGAGAAGAAGCAAAAAAGATAACGCGTAGCCTTCTTGACCAGAAACTAATAGCATGCGCAAACATATTGGGACCCGTCTCATCCCTGTTCTGGTGGAAAGAGAGAATCAACCAAGAAAACGAATTCCTAGTATTAATGAAAACTCGCTCATCTCTCTTCAAGAATTTGGCTACAACAATAAAGCAAATGCACAGTTATGAAGTGCCAGAAATCATTGGAGTACCTATAACAAAGGGTGAGCAATCTTATCTGGAATGGTTAAACGACTCTCTTCGAAAAGGCGAAGACCATGGCTAAAAAACCAGTGAAACGTCGAGAACACAGAGAGGTCTCATACGATGAGCAACATTGGAAACTGCTGAGAGAATTGAGAAACAAAACAACTGAGATCATGGAGTGCCTAAATAAGCATAACATTGCCTCCATTGTGCATGGAAGTATAGCTCGAGGAGACATTTCCACGAAGAGCGACATAGATGTCTTTATGCCAAGCATGCCGTCTTCGTTTTTGATAGAAAACGCCTTAGAACGTGAAGGTTTTTCAATTAACCGTCGACTTGTTGTGCAGGCTACGCCTTCTTATGCAATGAAAGGATACATCGAAATGGACGAACAACGCAGCGTTTCTTTTCCGCTCATGAAGCTTCGTTCAGTAGAGAGAGACTTCTATAAGTTTGGAGGCAAGATTGACCTTGCTATTCTTAAAAAAAATCTGCGAGTAAAGGGAGTTGATAAGCGCCTAATGCTGATAGAGCCAACATCAACTGGGCACGTAGAAAGCACAATTGTTGGCATGGAACAAACAGTTGCTAGTCTACTAGGCGTTTCAATAGAAACTGTATTAGACAGAGTTCACGCCTTGCTACGCCGTGACGAGGTAGGCAGAACAGGAGTCTTCATCGAAAAGGAACTCTTAGACAACGAAACCTTCGAAATGGTTCTAAGACAACTTGCTGACCAGAATCCAGCAGTGCGAAGACGTCTCAAACTATTTGAAAAATGAATAATTTGTTAACACTTCAGTTTTTCCCTTTTTATGAAGCTCATTTGTTGTTTCTGTTGTGAAATCAGGTTTGGCAATGCTGAGTCTTTATTGCTGTGAAATCTCCATGCTACGCCTATTTTAAGAGCGCACAATTTTTCAGCAGCTTCAATTTCACATTCCGCGTCGTCAATCATAACACAATCATACGGAAGAACGTTTAGCTTCTCGGCTGCTTGCAAAATGGGGTTACTGAAGGCTTCTGTTCATCAACATCTCACAAGAAAGCAAATGCCTTTTTGGAACTCGAAACATAATATTTCCTCAATTTCCAGAGTCAGCCAATTGGAAAACGGAGAAGTGCGGCGATGCCGCCCAGTCCTTGCAGTTTTGCGCCGGCCTCGTGTTCTGCGCTTATTATAATTACTTGTCCGCCTTTTTCCTCCACATGCCGCATAACGCTTTCTAAGGCTGTTCTCTTTGTGTTTGTGGTTTCCCGAAGTGTGACATCAGCCACTAGGAGTTTTTCTACTGCGCCATATCTAGCGGCTCTGGCAGCTTCATCGAATCCGTAGGTTGCGTTTCGTGTTTCCTTGCCTATGCGTGCGAGCAATTCTTCAATCAACCTTGTCTCTTCCGCTATTCGTACATGCTTCAAAGTTTTAGTTAATACTCCGGAGCGCAGTGCCTCTTGGACGCCTGATACGCCAGCGCTATTCACACTTTTCACATCAACTATACTTTCGGCGATGTCTGATGCCATGTTTTGAACGTATTTCACGAAGCCATTCTTTACGAAGCCTGGCCCGATAATTGCGATGGCTGGTTTTTGAAGGCTGGTCCATGCTTCGCGTAGTGAGTGTAGAGTCGACTTGAAGAAGCCTCGTAAGGCATTTGCACGCTTTTCCGCTTCTAGTTTTCCTGGAAGCCTCGTTCTTTCTTCGGCTTTGACATCAACGCCGTATTGTCTTAAAACTGCTACGCAGTATTCTTCATCATCAATTGATAATACAATTATTGGCGGAGTCTTAGCATGGCTGGCTTTCTTCAGTCTTTCCAATTGGTGTTTTTGCCATTCTGACTTTACCACTGTTAGGGGTTTGCCTACTTTCATGTTTAGGGTGTGGTGGGCTCCTCGGGCGCTTATTTTTTCTGGAGTCTCTGTGATTAATCCGTGAACTCGTAGGCGATTGAGGGTGCGGTCCCAGTAGACCTTTTCAACTTTTATGCCTAGGAAAACTGAGACGCGTTTTCCTTGTTTCGGTCTGGCGTACTCCTCCTCCACTTTTACTCCTCGTGTGGTCTGGGCGTAGACTTGGTCTCCCTGGTAGATTATGTTGTATAGGTGCCAGAGGTCGTCTAGGCTTTGGGGCACAACCTTAACGATGCCCTTTTTGAGGCGTGTATATAGTATTTTCAAATCGATTTTCCTTTCCAATCGTGGGCGTCACTAAACAAGTTTTCATTGCTGAAAACCGTTAAAAATGTATTGGCATCCTTTCATCTTTCGATGCTATACAAGTTGAAAGTCAGGTGATCTTTATGACACTGAAGCCGAAATCGACAAATTTATAAAAGAATTAAACAATGTGCTAGAGCCCGATGTTCACTATTGAAAAAGTAAATGCCAGCAACAAACAGCGTGTAATAGATTTCCTCAGATTAGACGTTATCAGACATGTTTTCGCCTTTTACGATATTCAATACGAGCCAGAACATACAACAATGTATGCTGCTTTTGAAAACGAGAAATTGAAAGGATACATCCTAGTTTATACAGCTATGGAGTTTCCAAGCGTGGTTCTAGAATGTGACAGTGACCTTGCAGCGAAGCTCGTAGGTTATGCGCCTGAGAATCGTTATATTATGCATATCTCACCGAACCTTCTACCAATAGTGAAAGATAGGCTTCCAGATGCAAAGCATTACGTTGAAGACTGGATGATTGTTAAGAAGGGTGGGAGAAGCTTTTTCAAGTCAGAACTTGTTCGTAAATTACGCACCAAAGATGATGCCTCAAAGCTTGTTAGGCTTCGTTCAACTGAAGAAGACGCTCCAAGAAGAACTATTGATAAACAGCTGAATTGGATAAGCAGAATGCCCGTATATGGAGTTTTCATAGGCGATGAGTTAGTCTCCTTTGCTGGTTCTTTTATCCAGCTGCCACAAGTATGGATGATAGGCGGAGTTTATACACACCCAAACCATAGGAATAGAGGATACGCAACATTAGCTACCTCAGCAGTGACTGAAGAAGCGTTGAAACATGCAGGAACTGCAGCTTTATTTGTAAGGTCGGATAACTACCCAGCCATTAAGGTTTACGAAAAAATTGGTTACAAGAAGCTGGGTGAAAAGCTCTGGATAGATGTAGGAACAGGAATGAAACCTTAAAGATATAATACCTGTTGATGAAAACCATTTCTGGACTTGTCCGTCCTAGCCTTTTTCGGGTGAACTTAAACATTTGTGCACGTTCTTATTAGCCAGCGACATGTTTTTTCTTTATGACTCAAATTAGATAGGTTCGCTTTAATAACTGAAGAAAGAAATGAAAGAAAGGCTCGATTGTTATATGAGGAAAATTGCATGTTGGACAAAAGTGGAAAACTGGTAGTCAGAGATGCCACACCAGACGATTTTGATAGATGTTTTCCCCTCCTTGAACAACTTTACCATGGAGACATAGGACCGCATTTCAAAGAAGTTTTCAACAAGTTTGCCAGAGGCAAAGGTAGCTGCGTTATAGCGGCAGAACAGCATGGAAAAACTCTGGGAGTTCTCATTGGTAGTTATTACGTGGATATCGATTGGGAAGGCAAGGTTGCAAAAATTCAAGCTTTGATTGTGGAAGAGAAACATCGAAAAAGGGGAATAGGCAAAAAGCTTGTTCAACATTTCATAAAGGAAGCAAAACAAAACGGGTGCCTTGCTGTCAGGTCTAGGGTAAGCAGCAAAAACAAGAACGCGTGTTTATTCCATCAAAAACTTGGTTTCTGGGAGGCTGAGACCTGCGAGTATATCTTGGAGTTGTGATTTAACGAAAAGCGAGATACTGCCACATCTTAAATGACACATAGGTTTAATACCATGCTAGGCGGGATGTTGTTGTCAAGAAAGAAGATGAAAGCCGCGCTACTTTATGGAATGAAGGACCTCCGAATTGAAAACGTCGAAAAGCCGAAGGTTGACTACGGCGAAGTTTTAGTCAAGGTGAAAGCAGCAACAACATGCGGCACAGACCTCAAAATTTTCCAGAGAGGATATGTAAGTGGGGTCATTCAGCTTCCAACTGTGTTTGGGCATGAATGGGCTGGTGATATTGTTGAAGTGGGCGAAGGAGTCCCATGGCTCAAAGAAGGTATTCGCGTCAGAGCTGGAAACAGTTCTCCCTGCTTGCGGTGTAAAATGTGTAAAATGCAGCAATACAATTTATGCGAAGACATGATGTGGCTCTGGGGGGCCTACGCCGAGTACATCAAGATTCCTACTCGCATTGTCATGCTAAACACCCAGCGAATTCCAGCGCATGTGGCCTACGAGGAAGCAGCTATAACAGAGCCTCTCGCATGCGTGCTTCATGGACTGGAAAAAGCTCGTGTTAAACTGGGACACACAATCGCAATAATCGGCGCAGGTCCAATCGGGTTGCTTCACTTAATAGTAGCTAAAAAGATGGGCGCAGGTGAAATTATAGTCAGCGACATGATAGACGAACGATTACAACTTGCAAGTCAACTTGGAGCCAATGAAACAATCAATGCTAAGCAAGAAGATGCTGTTGAAAAAACAAGAAAACTAACAGAGGGTTACGGAGCAGATATCGTTATTGAAGCCATAGGGTTCCCTGCCACATGGGAACAATCCTTGAGAATGGTGAGAAAAGGCGGAACGGTCCTAGAATTCGGAGGATGTCCGCCACGTACTGAAATCAAGGTGAGCACCGAGCAGCTGCACTATGGCGAAACCACTATACTTGGAACATTTCACGCTACCCCGGCTCATTTTAGGAAGGCCTTAAACCTCATAGCATCTGGAACCCTGAACGTCAAGCCTCTAGTAACCAGAAAGATGAGATTGAACAGCATAAGAGAAGCGTTTGAAATACTAACAACGTCGAAATCTGACATAAAAATCGCAATAATCCCCTAGTTCAAAATCGCAAGTATATGAAGAGAAAAATAGAAAATAGGAATTCAGAGTGTCTGCCATTTCTATGAGGATAAAAGGCCTATCCCGACACTGTTAAACCTTCAATAACAATGCTGGGGATCTTGCCTATTTCCAAGAGACGCATGTCACATCCAATTGCCTGCACTTCTTTCAGAGCGTGGTAGAAGTTTCCTGCAACAGTCAATGGCTCCAAAGGATGGATAATTTCTCCTTTTTCAACCAAGAATGCACTTGGCGCCACTACGCTGAACTCGCCAGTGATCGGATTTGCGTGTCCAACTCCCATTACAAAGTCTGTAATAAAGATGCCTTCGTCAACCTCGGCAACTAATCCTTCAAGAGTCTTTCTCCCCGGTTCCACCACTAGATTTGTAGTGGACACAGTAGGCGTTGCGAGAAACGGTTCATTGCTAGTCGTTGGTCTCTTTGCATTTCCAGTGCTCTCTTTATCCTCCCTTAAGGCTGCGTAACTGTCATAGAGGAAACTTTTCAAAACACCCTTTTCAATAAGCATTGTTTTTCGCATGGGAACTCCTTCAGCATCTATTTTCTGTGTTGAAAGCCCCTCAGGCAACTGGCCATCATCAACAACAGTGATAATGTTACTCGCCACTTTACTGCCGATTTTCCCTTTGAAGTAGCTTTTTCCTTCCTGGACGTTTTGTGCATTTGTGGCAGTATTTAACATATTCCAGAACAAGTATCCTATTGCCTTGTTTTCCCATACAGTGGGAGTTTTGAGCGACTTACCCAGCGGTTTGGCTTCCAGCATTTTCACAGCACGATCCGCCGCTTTTGTGCCAACTTCACTGAAATCGGCAAGTTTCCTTGAAGTTATATCTTCAGAACCAGTTTTCTGCTTTCCATTTTTCATGGCAACACAGTAGATGCCTGCACCTATGTAAGCTCCCTTTGCGCAGGACATTAGTCCTCTAGAATTGCTGACTGCAAAGGTTCCTCTCCAAACTTCCACTCCTCCCCATAGCGACTTTATTCGTTTATCGTATTCGAAAGTTCTCTTTGCTAACATGCTAACCTCATTCAAGGCTTCTTTCTCTGAAAATTCAAGTACGCGGTCATCAATGATGCCGTCTTTGGAAGAACGTTTAACTGGATCAGGAAGATGCTTGAATGCGGGATCTAATGGGCGAATTCGGGCAACTACCACTGCTTCTTTAGCAACCTGTCCTATTTGCGCCTCATCAATGCCGCTCGTAGCTGAAAAACCGACTTTTCCATCTACAACAACACGAATACCGATGCCTGAAGGCGCACCTTGGCTAGCTTCAATTATCGCTGTTTTGATATTAATTGAAGTGATATCTGCATAAGAGGCAAAGGCTTCAGCTTCCTCAGCTCCATTTGCCAGTGCCTTTTTCACTCCCAAATCGGTTAGAGCCGCCAACTTGTTCTCTAACGAGTTGAGGTCAACTGCCATTATTTTTCACCTCCAAATTGAACGTCCCGCACAAGCAGATGTGGGCCACCAAGTCCACATGGAAGAGGAAACTGTCCTCCTTTTCCACAACCACCGAAGTAACTGCTTTGGATGATTAGTTCCCTAGTTGCACCTTCAACGTTTTGAAGGAATGTCAGTATAGAGCCTGTGAGAGTTACTTCGCGCAGCGGATGTTTTATTTCTCCACGTTCAACATAGTATCCCCTAAGGGCTTTGAACATGAAAGTTCCATCAGCATTCGCTTGGCCGCCAGCTGTTCGGATGGCGTATATACCTGTATCTAAGAGTTCAATAGCCTCCTCCAATGATAGGTCGCCTGAGGCGAAGTACGTGTTTCTCATTCTTACAATCGGCGGAAAATTGTAGTTCACCGCTCTTGCGTTGCCGGTTGAACTACCTTTCATTAATGTTGCAGTCTCTCTGCTATGTAGATAACTGGCAAGCTTGCCTTGGTCCAAAATGACAACCTTATTTGTTTTCACTCCTTGGTCGTCAAACGGTATCCAAAATCCGTTATACTTCTTAGGATCAGGTGTACCCTCGTCAATTATGGTTGCTTTTTCAGAACCCAGTTGGTTGCCCAACTTTCCAGTAAGTGGAGACATACCTGAAACGACAAAGTCAGCTTCAGTTAAGTGACCAAAGCTTTCATGAGCTAGCACGCCAACCAATCGATTTTCACATAGGGCACGGTGTTTTCCTGGAGGCGCTGGTTTAGCCTCAAGTTTCTCAGCGGCCCATTTGCCGGCATTTTCACCTAGAGCTTCTGGGGAATGTTCACTAACATCGAATGCTTCTAGTCCAAAGCTACCAGCAAATCCATCTGCTCCAATTACTAGAAGATCAGCTTTCTTAGAGACTACAAAAACTGTGAGATGTGAGAGCATGGGAGACCACGAAATCTCAGTTCCGGCGCTGTTGAAGAAAAATTTCTCGCCATATATCTCGCCGTATTTGCCAGTGGTTGAAGATATATTCTTACCATGTTCCTCTGAAGATTCGACTGCACGAAGGACCATGTCTTTCTTGAATTGTAGAGGAAAATCTCTCGGATGCTTCTTTACATCTAGCTTCTGCCCTTTGGATTCTGAAGCTGTCAGCTCTCCAGGTTCAACTTTTACTTTTACCATTGCGCTTGATGCTTTTGCGATATTAACAGATCTAGCAGCGGCTCCTGCTATTGCCTTTTTTGACAAATCTACAGTGGAGGAATAGCCAGTAGCGCCACCATAGTAGGTATGTAACCCAATGCCAACTCTGCGCAAGGTTTTCACGTCCTTCACTACCTTATTCTCAACTAAGATTTCTCTGATGGAAAGATCGTCAAATCTGACCTCAACAAATTCTGCGCCTAACTCTTCACCTTTCTTAACCCCGTATTGTAAAAGCTCAAACATGTTTGAACCCCTTTTTGGAATTTTAGTATTCCACATTGCATGGCAGATTTTTAAATATGTTTTGGTACATTCCTCTATGTTCTTTTTCCATGTGCAAGTGCATTTCAAATAATCCCAAATCAAAACACTTCCAGATTTTCTTTCCCTACATGACTTTTTCTTGAAATCATCCTTTTTCACTGCCAATTCTTTGGTCTGGACACTTTAAATTAATATTCTGATAAAAAGTGCTCAGTTCGATGACCACAATGCAAATTATTCTTCCTTCACATGTGGATGAGTAAGACTCTTCTTCACATATTCTGGAATCAATATGCAGTAATCATACATATGAGATAGATATAAAACCAGCCAAACATTTGCTGCTTCCAAAAGCAATTGGACATTACGAAGCAAGTTCACATGTTAAAGGTAACTTAAGGCTGAAAAAAGGAAATATAGCCCAAAACAGACAAGGATTCCGCCGAAAACTGTCATAGCAATCCTGTATCCGCTACTGCCCACCAGGCTTGTTCCTCTCTTCGCAAGATGAGCAGTGACTGTAAGCCAGACGTAATCCATCCAAACATGGGCAACATACATGAGAAGAACACCAGCCCAAGATGCAAAAGTTATCGAGTTAGAAATAAGTTTCAAACCAACAGTGAGCCACCAAATGATGAAGTAAGGATTCAAACCCGTAAAAAACAAACCGAGCAACACAGGATTCCGCAATGAGATACTCTTTTCGCCAAACACGTCAGATTTCGAAATTAAAAACTGATGAATCTGTAATACACCAAAAACAATAAGAAAGGTTCCTCCAATTATGCCAATAATAGACTTTACGGTTGGTTCCTCAACAACTGCTAAAAGCCCACATGCCAACAGCACGACAAGACTGAATTCAATAATAGAGTGCCCAATTGAGAAGGCTACTCCGCCTTTAGCTCCAGATTTTGTGCCATGAGCAATGTTGACGAAAAACAAGGGACCTGGAGCCAAAGCTCCAGAAGCAGTAACAACGACTATAGTAGCAATGAACCCGAATATGTCCATAAGGTAGGAAAACGAAACCTAGATAATTAAAGCTTTAAGCGATGCTTGCTCATTTGCAGTAGTGGCATTTTTCGGCGGAAAGAAATTTAATGCAGAACGGTGTTTAATGGTTTGTTATTGCGAGGAACAGCCATGGTAAAATTCATTTTCGTCACAGGTGGCGTGCTTTCCTCAGTTGGCAAAGGCATCACGACTTCCTCGATTGGAAAAATGCTTCAAACTAGGGGTTTCAAGGTTACAGCTATAAAAATTGATCCTTACGTAAACGTAGACGCTGGCACAATGAATCCTTACATTCATGGGGAAGTCTATGTAACTGAAGACGGAGGTGAAACAGACCTCGACTTAGGTTGTTACGAAAGATTTCTGGACACAGACCTGAAAAAAGAAAGCAACATCACAACCGGACAAGTGTTTCAAGCAGTCATCAGCAAAGAACGTCAAGGCGACTTCTTAGGCAGATGCGTCCAGATTGTTCCACATATTACAGACGAGATTAAACAGAGAATCTGTTTAGTAGCTGAAAAGTCGAGGACTGATATAGTTCTAACAGAATGTGGAGGAACAGTCGGCGACATAGAAGGACTACCATTCCTCGAAGCTATAAGGCAGATGAGGCTTCAAGAGGGCTTTGAAAACACTTTGTATGTTCATGTTGCTCTCGTCCCCATATTAGATGTTACAGGAGAAATGAAGACCAAACCTCTTCAGCACAGCGTGAACGAGTTGCGACGCATCGGCATCCAACCCGACATCATAGTTGCGCGTTGCAGACAAATGATAGACTCAGAAGCCCGCCGAAAAATTGCGTTATTTGGAACAATCCCGGAAAAAGCTGTGTTTTGCTCATACAACGTAGAATCAATATATCAAGTTCCGTTGATTCTAGATGAACAACGTATGGGTGAACAGATCTGTACACGTTTAGTGTTGCCCCAACAAGAACCCAACTGGACTGCGTGGAAAAAATTTGTTAACTCAGTTTTAAATCCACGTTTCAATCTTAAGATAGCCTTAGTTGGGAAGTATGCCGGTTTGGTTGACAGCTACATAAGCATGAGCGAAGCATTACGCCACAGCGGAGCTACATGTCAAGCAAAAGTTGAAATTGACTATATCGAAGCCGAAACATTTGAGCAAAACCAAGACGCGTTAAATATTCTCCAAAAATACGACGGTGTTTTCATCCCCTACGGCTTCGGTCCAAGAGGCACCGAAGGAAAAATGATGGCAATCCGCTTCGCTCGCGAGAAAGATATTCCATTTCTGGGAGTATGCTACGGCTTTCAATTGGCGGTTATTGAATTTGCTCGCAACATATGCGGATTGAAAAAAGCCAACAGCACAGAGATAAATCCAGACACGCCTCATCCAGTAATTGACTTGATGCCTGAACAACGCAGCATAAAGAACAAAGGAGCCACCATGCGCCTTGGTGCTCACAAAATTATCATAAAAAAAGGCACCTTAGCCCACAGGTTACATGGGGCTGAAGAAATCTACGAGCGCCACCGCCACAGATGGGAAGTCAACCCCCAACACTGGGAAGTCCTAGAAAAACATGGACTAGTTTTCTCAGGCAAAAGCCCAGACGGCAGAAGAATGGAAATTATGGAACTTCCAGACAAATTCTTTTTCTTAGCCTCCCAATTTCATGGTGAATTCAAAAGCCGCCCAAGCAAGCCAAGCCCAGAATACTACGGTTTTATCAAAGCGTGTCTAGATAGAAAACTGGGGAAATCGAAACCAGAGTTCTGAACTCGCTGCTTAATCCTAACTTTTCCACTAAAAGGTTCGCTAGGAATAGCAGACAGTTAATATGTTTGAACGCAACGGTTTTCCCAAAGTATTATTAATATATACTTTTAAGTTTTGACTAGCTTTGAGTCATCTGGGTCTGATGAAGGATTTAAACGATGAGAAAGCCAGTAGAGACGTTAAAAGAGTTAGAAAAGATCATTCTTGAATTCTTCAACACGTTTCGCTTTGTAAACTTTTTCATCACGAACGCGTGTACATGCCGTTGTGTAATGTGTAATTTCTGGCGTAAAGATAAAGCATTCATTAGTGATTTAGCCTTCAAAGAGGCAATAGATATTCTTGAAGGTTTAGGTTTTTACAATCAGAGTTTAACAGGAGGGGAACCTCTACTTCATCCTCAATATTTCAAGTTCGTGAAATATATGAAACGCAAGGGGTTGTATGTTAATTCACCAACGAATGGCACCTTGCTCACAGAGAAGAATGTGAAAAGGCTAAAGGAAAGCGGAATTGATTCGGTAAGTGTTTCTATAGATTCATTAAATCCAGAAATAGCGAACAGGATAAGGGGACATCCGGGTCAACTTCGTAAGGCATTGAACGGCTTAAGGTTACTTAAGAAACATGGTGTTCCAATATCTGTGATTATCATCCTTGCAAAACATAATATTCATCATTTTAGCGAGATGGTAAGAAGATTCGATGAAGACTATGATGCTCCAAGTGTTTTGTGCTTTCCAGACTCTGGAATTGGTTCTCTCGATGAAATAGATTTTACCAAAAATGAATTAGTTAAAGTCATAGATGAGTTATTGTATCTTAAAAAGCAAGGATACAGATTGTTAAACGTGACTGAATATCTGCTTGACATTAAGCGGGCATACCTGGGGGAAAAGAGACGTATACCCTGTTACGGAGGGCACTATGTGATAAATGTTTACTGGGATGGAAGCGTGACGCCGTGCTTCAATAAAAATCCGATATGTAACATAGGAGAACTTTCGATTGACCGTTTACAGAAGAAAAGTTGTCAACTTTGTCTCAATCAATGCTTTATTGAGTTTTCATATATATCTGAACACATGAGGAAAAAGCAGTTCTTTACGATATTAAAGGAACGATATGCTGCCATAAGGCTCCACTTCTGAAGTAGTTAGAGATTTAAGCTTTTGCTGAGAACCGATTACATTAGAATCTGTTATAGAAAACTTCACACATTGAGTATTTGCGCTTCGAATCAGGTACCAATGAAGAAGGTAGGGATCGTCGAAAGTTAGGACTCATATATTTGTGAGAGAAATTGTCTAGGTTAGAGATTCTCTATTTGTCGACAGATTTGTTCAACAATACGCACATTTTCATACCCCATTTCAGGTGTAACCGGTGGCTCTTCGTTACTAAGGATGCTTTTCACGAACAACTTGATTAGCAGCGCATGTGAAGCGCTAAATCCTTTAACTCCTCTAAGTTTGAGTAACGTACTTAGATATGCAAACCATATCTTTGCCTGTTGGATAATGTTCTCGGAGAGCCAGATTTCACGCCCTGGCTTCGATGTGAGCAAACTATTGAGAGGATAGATTCCAGCCCTTAAAGCACCGAAAGTGCCGTGGATATCCGCATAAACGTTACCGATATTGGATTCTGGAGCGTTATAGCTTATATGAATAGTGCCAAATTTTCTACCAGCCTGTATGATTACTCTCAGGTCATCAAAGGGCATCCACGGATATTCTCCGAGTTTGTCAGCAAAAACCGACTTCACTTCCAAATTTCCTAACACACCCTGCAGAAGATAGACTGAATGGGGTAAGGTTTCCCCGAATCTGCCACCTGGAAGTGTATGGCTCCAGTGGTTCTTATCTGCTGCCATTTCTTCATCTCTGCTATGTACCATTCCGACGTTCATTCCAGCGATTTCACCTATCGACCCTGCCTTGATTTGCTCCATTGCAAGTAACATTGACCGTTCAAATAGTTGATTGTGTATTACCGTAAGCTTCGCTGAAGATTTCTGAATGGCGTTCATCACCCTATCCGCCTCTTTTGTCGTCACAGTGAAAGGTTTCTCGACGACTACATGACAACCTGATTTTAGAGCCTCTACAGCAAGATCTGCGTGAAATTGGGGAGGAGCGCAAATTGAAATGGCAAACAAGTCTTCGCTTTGGAGCATCTTAGGCAAATCGGTGTAATAAGAGGGAATTCTCCATTTTTCGGCAGCTTGCATGGCAGCATTTTTGTTCACGTCGCAAACAGCAGCTATGGTCATCCCTGTGTCTCTCCATGCATTGAAGTGAAACGTGGAGACTTCTCCACAACCAACTATTCCAACTTTCATAACGGTCGCTTCCTTTGGGCTTATTTCAAGATGTTCAACTTAAAAAATTTGCTTCATAAGCTGGAGCCAGTTAGTGCTTGTTAGATGATAATGGCCAAATGGAGAGAAGAGGTGGGTAGGTTCGGAGCGTGGTTCTTCAGAGAACATCTAAAACTATAATACAAGGGTAGTTCGCTATTTCCTTCATTCGCTGTCAGGCGTAGTCACTAATGATCACAGAAAAGCGATCGATAATGAGAAGAGGAATTCCCCTCCTGCTAATTGGGTTATCAATTTTTCTGGTCTATCTATATTTTTTCTTTGGTGGCGTCACAGGCCTAACCGACATCTCTGCAAAACTTCAAACTGCCAACCTCTTCTATTACTCGTTGGCGTTCATCTCCATCATTTTGAGCATGCTCTTCAGCTCTTTGACGTGGTATCGCTTGTTGAATCTTCTCTCGATAAGGATAGCTTTTCGAAAAGTGTTTCTATACCGTTGGGTGGGGACGTTCGTTGATCTTTTGATTCCGGCGGAGTCAATTAGTGGAGAGCTTTCTAAGGCTTATCTGGTTTCTAAAAACTCGAGTGTGGACAGTGGAAAGGCTATGGCGTCCATCGTAAGCCACAGAATCCTCACTATGACTATAACCTTTGGAGGTTTAATCACTAGCTCCGTCTATTTCTTTTTAAAATATAGACCCACCGAATTTGTTCTTGGTTTCACATTAGTACTCGTAGCGAGTTGCAGCGCTCTTTCGATAGTTCTTTTGGGGTACCTCAGCGTGAGGGAACATACAACAAAGATTATTGTTAATTGGGTAATAAGTTTCGTTGGTCGTATTTCTAGGGGTCGTTGGAAGCTAACTGAATTTAGGTCCAAGGCAGAGAAAATGTTGAAAGCCTTTCATCGAGGAATCGACATTTTGGCTAGAAATCCGAGAGGTTTAACATGGCCTGTGGTTTTTTCTATAATGTCGTGGTTTTGCAACTTGCTTGTTGTCTTTCTTGTTTTCACTTCTATTGATTTCAAGATTTCTTTCATCTCGATAATAATAGTATACTCCATCAGTGCTTCTCTTCAAACCATTCCTCTTGGTATCCCGGGCGAGGTGGGTTTTATGGAGATCGTTATGATGACCCTTTACACACTGCTCGGTGTTCCTATCGATGTCAGCGCAGCTGCAACCATGTTGATAAGGATTGTAACCCTATGGTTCACACTTGCCGTAGGCTATGCGTCAGTTCAGTGGATTGGAATTAAGGCTGTTATGGGCAGCAAGCAGTCAAACTCGGAGAAATTTTGATTTTGTTAGATTCGACGCAAAGGTGAGGGCAGATAGGCTGAAATCTCTTCTTTAAGCATCGGCTCATTTTATGGCACCAATGATGAATGCTAACAGTCCGACAAATAGCCACCATAGAACCATTTTCTTGACTCTTCTGGCATTTTCTCTGGAATAATTGTCAAGAAGCATAATCGATGATGCCACAAGTCCAAAATCAGTTATAGCTACTAAAGGAATGAACCATAAAGAAACAAATTTCAAAAGCCAAGGTATCGGACTTAATAAGACCGCAGAAAGATAAAACAGTGCGGCTACAACTGCAGCGGTCTTCTCACCATAACGAACAGCCAGAGTTTGTATGTTTTTTGTTCTGTCCCCTTGGACGTCAACGATTCCTTTTGTTATTTCTCTGCCGGTGTTGGAAAGAAAAGCCATTGAAGCGAAAATCAGAACGTTCAATTCAATTGCGTTCACAATTGTGCAGCTACCATAAATGAGAGGAATTGCTACACAAAGGCTTACAAGAAAATTGCCGGGCAGTCCACTGCGTTTTCCAACAGTTGTGTAAGTCATGAAGACTAGCCATGCGAATAGGGATATTAGAAAACAAAATGTGTTCGTCAAATACGAAGTTGCGAAACCTATCGCTGTTAGTGTAAAAGCGAAAGTTAAGGCTTCTTTTGGCTTGATTAAGCCACTTGGAATTGGGCGGTCTGGCTCGTTTACAGCGTCGATTTCCCTATCATAATAGTCGTTTATAGCCATGGAAGCAGCGGTTAGCATAAAGCCTGTGGTGAATCCGAGAATGAGGTTTGTCCTTGTATTTGAAACATTCGAGCCTGAGAGTACTGCGCCGACTATGACAGCGAAACCCACCATTAAGCAATTTACGGGACGTATTAAGCGTAGAAGACCGCTGAGTCTGCTCATGGTTCAGACCTTGTATCAGGAGATTATAACGAACATTTGGTTGTCTGATTCTACAGTTTGTAGCCTATTTCTCTGAGGAACTCTTTTCTGGCTTTCGCATCTGCTTCTGCTTCGATTCCTTTGCTTTTCATTCCATCTACAACGCCTAATACTCCTCTGCCTTGTTCGGTCTCTGCAATGATGACTTCTAGCGGATTAGCTGTTGCCGCATGAATGCTGCAGACTTCGGGCACCTGCTTAATCTTGTCCAGAACGTTTATTGGATAGGCATTTTTCATGAAGACAATGAAGGAATGTCCGCAAGCCAGTTCCAAAGCGTACTTAGCAGCTAAGCTTTTCAATTCTTCATCGTTGCCTTCGCTTCTCACCAGACATGGTCCAGAGCTTTCGCAGAAGCCAATGCCAAACTTAATGTTAGGAACAGCATTTTTTAAGGCCTCGTAAAGGTCCTCAACAGTCTTGATGAAATGGGCCATTCCCAAAACAACATTGCAGTCTTTAGGAATCTTTATACGCACCGTTTTAAACTCCACATGTCTCACCGTTCACCAAGTTTATGCGCTCCTCAAATAAAATTCTTTAAGATGAAGTGGCGGGCCCGGTGGGATTTGAACCCACGGTGTCCGGCTCAAACAAGTCTCCGGCTCCGAAGGCCGGCGCCTTAATCCGGGCTCGGCAACGGGCCCTCTTTTTCGAGATAGACTTTCCTTAGGTAACACTTATATTTTCTTTAGAAGCTTACGCGCGCATAAGGAAACTTTAAGAACCATACGATTGAAGTTACTGAAGGAAAAGGGAGCAATATGCCTAGACATCGTGCTATGACTAAAAAGACTAAGAAGAAGAAACAGAAAAGAGCTAAGAAGAAGAGAACGAGACGGAGGAAGAGGGCCAAATAAGTTTAGGATTTCAGTTGATGAAGATGGCGAACGTGTACGGGCACGCGCTGTTAGAAAGTTCTTTACTGAAAATAAAGAAAAGAAAGCACGATGGGTATGAATGGTTTCCAACGCATTTATAGAATGCGTAAAATTCCAAAAAAACAACCCCCACAAACTCCCAATCTTTTAGGGCAAAAGGGTTGTGAGGACCCGTTAGCAAAAGCTTCTGATAAGATTTTGAGCATGTTGATTGAAAAAAAAGGGTGCGAGCGGTGAAGGCTACAATTTCGCTAGCTTTACCCAGGTCAAGACTTCTTCAACCGCAGGTTTCTCAGCCTCAGAGATTTTTCCCTCTTCGACGTAGGTTTTAGCGACTTCCGCTAGCCTTCTGTTGAGTTCAAAGGGATCCTGCTCAGCCAGTTCCTTTCTGTTCACAACGCCCACCTCTTTCAGAAGCTCCACATCTGTACTGTCGATGCCTGGAACCATCAATAGTTGGACTGCTCCCTGCAGGCCCTCAGCGGTCTCTCGAGTTAGACGGGTTTTGCTGTCTAGTAGCGCAGGGTCTGCGGTGAGAAACTCACCAACGTTAGTTATCCCCATGGCCTTCAGCTCTTCTGCCAACCGTGGACCGATTCCTTTCACATCCTGCGGGCTAACATGACTTGTCATTTTCGGTTGAGGAAGTGCCAAAGCGGTTTCCAAGGTTTCTAATCTTGTGTTCATCTCACCTATATCGGCTGTGGCCTTCTCAATGGTCTTCACATTCTTTCTGCTTGAGAGCTCCACATTTCTAATGGCCTGTCCCTGTTTTGCAAGCATTTCTGACAGCTCTTTTTTAACGCCGCTGATACTTGTCTCAACTGTCGAGGAAAGTTCTTGGCCAACCTTTTGAAGTGACTTTTCCTGTTTTTTCAAGGCCTGTAACATTTCTTCTCCCATGTTTTCTAGACCCGTGCCAAGGGACTGAAAGCGCTTTTCGCTAGTCTTCTGTTGAGCTTCAATTCTCTCCATTATGTCGGTCTTAACAGCGTCTATGAATTTCGTGTTGGCCTCTAAGCCCTCCTCTAACGCTGTCTTGTTAGCCATAAGCTGACCACTGATGTTATCAAGCATCTCGACGAGGGTTGGGTCCGGTGGTGGCTTGCGGAATGCAATTACGGCTGTGCATCCCAATAAAACGAAAGCAGTAATCACGGATATCCAGAAGTAGGGTCTCACTTGCATTGTACCGGTGAACTGGTCTATGAGATACGGTTCAAATTCAAACTCGCTACCATACAGCGTCCAATTCAGTGCGGCGTTAAAAACGTTCAGAAATGCCAAGAGAGTTAGGAAACCTAATATCCAGACTGCTATCCCTTTCTTCAAATAGGCCGACATGCACATACCTCTTTCTGCCCGTCTCTATTGTTCTGTGACACTTATCTTATTTATGGATGCGTGTGCTTTGCGGGCTCATGACTAGCATTTTTCGTCTTGTTTAGCTATGGTCTTTGCTGTGAGAGACCAAATTATCGCTGAAAAGCAATAGGTGGCTCAGAAAATCCTTTAATAAAACAGACGTCTATTCTAAAATTGCGAAGAGGGCCGGTGGCTCAGCTTGGTTAGAGCGTTCGGCTGATAACCGAAAGGTCGAGAGTTCAAATCTCTCCCGGCCCACTTTAGAATTCTCCCGACCCATTTCTGATGCGCGCGCTTGGGCATGCAATTAGTTTCTAAGTCCACAATGTAAAAACTTTTGTTTACAACATGCATGGGAAAAAGGAGAAGATTGCGGGGGACGTCTCCACTTCATTTGTCTCTCGCAAGTTCTCTTACCTTTCTCAAGTTCTCAATGTCGCTTCTTCGCTCATCAATGGGAGTTTCCAAGATTAATGGTAGTTGTCCCAGCTGGCTTCTCAAGATGTTTCTAAATCCTTTCTCCCCGATCTTTCCCATACCAATGTGTTCGTGTCTATCTATTCTAGAACCTAAGCCTCCTTTAGAATCGTTGAGGTGAACAAGCCTAAGCTCCTTGAGTCCTATTGTCTCGTCAAATTTCCGCAGGGTATGTTCAACGGCTCCTTGCGAAACTAGGTCGTACCCTGCTGCGAAGGCGTGCGATGTGTCGAAGCACACACCAGTGCGTTCACGATCCTCAATTCTTGAAGCGATATATTTGATGTCCTCGAAAGAAGATCCCATGCTGTTTCTCGTACCGGCGGTGTTCTCCAAAAGAAGAATGACGTCGTTGTCCACTTCAGTAAAGCAGCGGTTAACGGCTGCGACAATTCTCTTGAACCCTGCCTTCTTTCCATGACCAAGGTGGCTACCTAGATGGGTGACAACAAAAGGAACACCTAAGTCAGATGCTTGACACAGCTCATCTTTAAGAGCCTCAACAGATTTGCTGAAGATATCCTCCTTTGGCGAAGCGAGGTTCAAGAGATAAGGTGTGTGAATAAACACAGGCCATATTTCGCTCTCTTCCAGCTTCATCTTAAAATTATCGATCTCCATCAAGTCCAGCTTTTTCGAGCGCCATCCCCGTGGATTACGCGAGAACATCTGCAGTGTGTTGCAACCCCTCTCCACAGCTCTGTCAAGAGCCTTATGGATCGCACCAGTGATTGACAAGTGAAGACCCAATCTCATCTTTTGACCCTCATTAAGTCGCCCGATAGATGTAGTACAACTGCTTAAGAACGTAATCTTCTGAACATTTCTCCGTAGCTCAGTGTATTTACTATATCCCTCTTCTCAAGCCACCCGCGTCGGGCAGTGCTTATTCCAAGCAGCATCCACCTCATATCGGCGACGCTGTGAGCGTCTGTGCCGATGCTGATTTTCACCCCGATATCTTTTGCCTTGCGCAAATACACCTCATTCAAGTCTAGGCGGTTGGGGGTAGCGTTCAACTCCAACAGTTTTCTGTGTTCTTCGGCTTTTTCCATTACTCTGTCTATATTGATGTCGTAGCCTTCTCTTGTCGAAATCAATCTTCCAGTGGGATGGGCGATGATATCGACAGAGGAGTTCTCAATGGTTTTGACAATTCGTTCTGTTACGTTCTTCTTGAAGCCCATGTGAATTGCTGCGATTACTACATCGAGCTGTTTCAGAAGTTCATGGTCAAGATCTAGTGTGCCATCGCCGAGTATGTCAACCTCAATTCCCTTAAGGATCTTAATTCCCTTGACCTCGTCGTTGAGCTTCTCGATCTCGCTCATCTGTTCCTTCAATCTGTCCTCGTTCAGTCCTCCAGCGTATCTAACCGATTTGGAATGGTCACAGATGGCAACATACTCATAGCCTAAAGCCTTCGCATGCTGTGCAGTCTCTTTAATGGTTGAGAGACCATCGCTATAAGTGGAGTGAACGTGCAAGTCGCCCTTAACGTCGGAGAGATTTACTAGTTTTGGAAGCTTTTCTTCCAATGCTGCTTCTAGTTCGCCACGATTTTCTCGTAGTTCTGGCGGTATATAGGGTAACCCCACGGCTTTGTAGACTTCCTCCTCGCTTTTCCCAGCGATCTTTTCGTTTGATCTGAAGACGCCGTATTCGCTGATCTTCAGCCCTTTCTCTTTCGCTATACTCCGGAGGCGTATGTTGTGTGCTTTGGAGCCTGTGAAGTATTGTAGTGCGGCACCATATGAGTCGCTTTGCACAATCCTTAAGTCGACCTGTCTGAGGTCTCTTCCTGTTCTGACAACGATGGAACCTCTTGTTTTTCCTGAAGCAATGATTCTATCCGTCTTTGGATACTTGGTGAAGAAATCTATGATCAAGGCTCCGTCTTTGCCGGTTGCAAGGATGTCGATGTCGCCAACAGTCTCCTTCATTCTCCTGAGAGAGCCGGCTGGAGCAACCTTTTCAACCTCAGGGCAAGTCTTTAGGTAATTCACTATCTCATCGCTGATCTCAAATGCTTCGTAGAGAAGAATCCTCTCTCTTGTCCTCACAAAAGCTTCTATACCTTTCTTTATGTTGTCAACTCGCTGTCTTCCCATTCGGAAAAGGTCAGCCATTGAGCCGTTGTCGATTACTCTCTTAAGATCTTCAAGATTTCTGACCA
>Ga0209635_10000109_pt1 | contig 48315 bp, 46 predicted proteins | sample DeeMarSWOR230_32_FD_187463 | JGI IMG/M metagenome (GOLD analysis project Ga0209635, IMG submission 187463) | Marine sediment microbial communities from White Oak River estuary, North Carolina - WOR-2-30_32 (SPAdes) (version 2) | ecosystem: Environmental > Aquatic > Marine > Intertidal zone >...
CTGTTCAAATGCTAAAAATTTCAAAATACTTAATGTAACACTTGGATGGAAACGAATACCTCCTTTATATGGTCCAATTGCACTGTTCATTTGGATACGAAAGCCTCTATTTATTTGTATTTCACCACGATCATCAAGCCAAGGAACACGAAACATCACTACACGCTCTGGCTCAACTATTCGTTCTAAAATTTTAGCTTTCTTGTATTTAGGATTTTTCTGAATAAAAGGCATTAGGGTTTCAGCAACTTCTCTTACTGCTTGATGAAATTCTTTTTCACCATGATTTTTTTCTATTACTTTATTCATGAATGAGTCTACATCTTTTTCCATAATTAACCTTCCAAATTATTGTGTTCACCCGTATCAACAAATCTTATTAAAACTTTATTGCTCCTCTTATAATACATTTTATAGTCTTGGAAAAAAATTTTTTTTAAATTGTTTTTTTACTAATTATTAAATAAACCAAATGCATTCAGTAGATTGTTTATTATTTTTAAAAAAAGGGTCATAGAGGATGGATTTAATTACTGAAAACGAAAACAATGCATTGAATATTATTAGGGAACAAAAGATTGAATTTGTTAGATTACAATTTGTTGATATACTTGGTGCGCCAAAGAATATTGTTATACCCTCTGCAAGACTCGAAGAAGCTTTAGAAGAAGGCATTCCTTTTGATGCATCGTCTATTGCAGGTTATGCTACAATTGAGGAATCTGATAAGATTGCTAAACCAGATCCTAATAGTTTTGTTGTACTACCATTATGTATTGAGAAACGTAAGACTGCGAAACTAAATTGCGACATATATGAACCAAATGGTAAACGATTTCCTGGTGATGTGAAATATATTTTAGAAAAAACTGTGGAGAAATTACAAAATCTAAAATACGTATATAATACTGGGCCTGAACTAGAGTTTTTTTTGTTTAAAAGAGAAGGGGGCAATTCAACTTTAATTCCGAATGACCATGCAGGATATTTTGACCTGTCTCATCGTGATCTTGCTGAAGGAGTTCGTGCGGACGTATCACTTGCACTTGAAGAAGTTGGTATACAAACATATACTTCTCATCATGAGGTTGCTTCAGGTCAACATGAGATTAATTTTCATTATGCAGATGCAATTACTACAGCTGATAGAGTAATTACTTTAAGGTATATTACCAAGGTTATTGCAATACAGCATAATCTTCATGCATCTTTTATGCCTAAACCTTTTTACGGACTTTGTGGATCAGGTATGCATACACATCAATCGCTTTTTACATATGATGGCGAAAATGCATTTTATGATCCAAATGATAAAAATCAATTAAGTGTTATTGCGTACCATTTTATTGCAGGTCTTTTGAAATATATTAAAGAAATTTGCGCAGTTGTTAATCCGACTGTAAACTCTTTTAAACGACTTGTTCCTGGATATGAAGCACCAACTTATATTTCCTGGGCTAATCGAAATCGCAGCGCACTTATTCGTATACCTTCTAAGCGTGGCAAAAGTACCAGGTGTGAACTTAGAAACCCGGATGTTTCATGTAATCCTTACCTTGCCTTTTCTGTTATGCTTGCAGCAGGTCTCAAAGGAATTGAGGAAAAACTATATCCTCCTGAACCTATTGAACAAAACATATATGCATTATCTGAAAAAGAAAGAGAAGAATATGGTATAGAACAATTACCAGATAGTTTAGGAAGCGCGCTTTCGCTTATGTCAAAAAGCGAACTTGTAAAAACAACATTAGGTGATCATGTTTTTGAAAACTTTTTACATGTGAAGAAAAAAGAGTGGAGTGAATACAGAACGCAGGTTACCAAATGGGAGACAGATAAATATTTACCAATTATTTAATTTAAGGTTTTTAATATACAAATTTATCTTTTTTACTTTTCATAGTTAAGTAAATAATATAAATTAATTATCGTATTCTGAATCGGAGATATCATTTTATGAGATTTGAAATGCAGGTGGTGAGCAATACGCCTTTAATTGGTGAAGAAGACCCTGATATTGTTGCAAAAAAATTTTTTGAACAAATCGGTTATTTATCAAAAGGATCTGACCCAGAAATTCCTTATAAAATTTTTAATGAATTTTTTTTAAAACATCCAATGAAAGCATGGTATGTAGATGAAATATCTGCCAAATTAAAAACCTCAAAACCCACTATTTATCGACATTTAAACAAGCTGAAAGGTTTTGATATTCTTGAGGAAACCCAAGTTTTTGATGAAAGTACTAAACAAAACAAAAAAGCATATCGTTTAAGGTATGGAAACATTCAAAAAGCATGGAACTTTGTTGAAGCTCATCTTAAAGTAGCAATTGAAAATTATGGTAAAACTGTTGAGCATTTGCAAAAACTTATAGAAAAACAAAGGAAGGAAGTGAAATGAATAAAAATAAAAAAATGGAGTTAACAGAAGGTTCAATATACAAGATAACCTCTCTTGGCGGTAGAGATATTTTACTTGAAACCGAAGGTATTTTTAGAGGTTTTATTTCAATAGGTGTTGATGAAACAGGGCTTTTAATGGAGCTTGGCAAAAGCCATGGGACCTTGTCAGGTAAGATAAGAATTGTCCCACTCCATGTAATCTTACTAATTGACGTTTTAGATATAAAGGAAAATGAAAAGAAAGAGGATGACAGAGGAATGTCTCACTATGTGGGATAAAAAATTTTTCTCCTAATTTTTCTCTTTTTAATCTTTAATATTTATATAATATTATTAAACATTAAATATTTATATTAGTTCTAATTATTGGCAAAGGACTTTATGTTAAAAAAAAATACTCCCATTATAGAACTTAAAAATGTATTTAAAAAATATAACGAATATGGCATTGAAGTTAATGCTTTAAATAATGTTTCTTTGAAAATTTTTCCTGGTGAGTTTGTTTCTATTATAGGCCCTTCTGGTAGTGGGAAATCAACATTGTTACATTGCATGGGTCTTTTGGATCGTCCTTCTTCAGGAATTTTGTATATAGAAGGTAAAGATACAACAAAAATAAGCGGTAAAGAAATTGCAATGTTTAGGGGAGAAAAACTTGGTTTTGTTTTTCAAAGTTATAATTTAATTCCTCGTCTAACTGTTTTAGAAAACGTGACTTTACCTGGGTTGATAATGAAAAAAGAGCCAATTAATTTAGAAAAAAAAGCAAAAATTTTACTTAAAGAAGTTGGAATTATTCATCGAGCTGACCATAAAGGAATACATTTGTCAGGTGGTGAACAACAAAGAGTTGCTATTGCGCGAGCTCTAATTAATGACCCGGCCCTTGTGCTTGCAGATGAACCAACTGGTGCTTTGGATTCAGACAGCAGCAAAGACATTATGAATCTGTTAGTTGAGATTAATAAAAAAAAGAATGTAACTTCTGTGTTTGTATCACATGATATGGATATTGCGCGTTATGGAAAAAAAACGCTTGGTTTAAAGGACGGTAAGATTGTTGGTGACACTAAGGGAAATACAGAAAATTTTGATAAAGTATTAAAGAAACTAGGTAAGATAAAAGAGGGTAATAAAAGTGGGAGTTAGCAGTCTTTTGGCAATAGGTGAAATCAAGGATCATAAGCGAATTTATATAATAATAATATTGGTAATTGCTCTGACAATGACTTCTTTTATGCTGGAAAATGCTTATTTGAATTACATGATGCAAGTTGTTGATGATACAACTAAAATTGTTACTTCTGATGCAGCTATTGTTAATAGTGATAGTAATATCAGAGACCTTTACGGAACCGAACTTGAACTTAAAAATGCAGGAGAAATAGCTAGAAGAATAGAAAAAAATCTTCCTGGATATAAAACTAGTATAAGGGTAACATCTCAAGGAACCTATGGACTAGGTATAGCAGGTGAGGTTGTAGATGGATGTACTATACAAGGTATTGACCCGAAAAAAGATAATAGCATTTCAAAAATATCAGATAAAATAGTTAAAGGAAGATTTTTTAAGGATGATGACCCGATTTTAAGAGGACATACTCCTTTATATATAGAGATAAAAGGACCTGGTGATTTACCTGATTTTACATATGGGACTGGTGAAAAACTTCTGGGGGATGAAAAACCTTATCCAATAATAGTAGGGGCATCAGCTGCAAAGATTCATCCGTCCGTTGATGTTGGAAAAACATTTTCCATTACTTTGAGTGTCTCCAGTAGAGAAACAAGTTATGCAAGTATAATGGTTAATGTTATTGGTTTGTATGAAAGTGGTACACCTACTTTAGATGCTTTGATATGGTTTATGGATGCTGATTCTTTAAGAGAAATTAAACGTTATGGAGAAATAACTGGCAAGGATTGGTACATCCCTGGAATTGGTACCTTTAGAGGTTACAATCCAATAGAAATCGATAGAAATCGTGGAGATGTTGTTATAGTAAAAGCACCTGATCCATTACACACCTTAAATCCATCTGGTTATGCTGATTATGTAAAAGAAGAAATAAGCAGTGTTTTGCCTTTTTTAAAAATATATAGCTGGCATGATTTTTTGATTTATATTGCCGGTTCCATGCAGGATGTTATAACAATTATGCTCTGGGGTAGTATTGCTGTAACTCTTTTTTTAAGTGGAGCATCAATAAAATATGTTATGGATTCGATTATTATGCGAAAAACAAGAGAAATTGGCTCACTTAAGGCATTTGGCGCCAGGGACAGAGTTGTTTTTAGGATATTCTTATATCAAGGATTAATAATTGGTTTAATTGCAGGGTTTCTTGGGATTTTATTTTCACTTGTTGTAATGTATTTTGTTAATTGGTATGGATTAAGTGTAGAATTTATCTCAGGAACCCAGCTAAAAGTTGGTTTTATTATTAATTGGCTAACGATTTTAATTGCACTTGTTTTACCTGTTTCTCTTTCTGTTATTGCTGCTGCTTTCCCTGCTAAAAAAGCATCAAGATTATCGCCTGTTGAGGCTTTAAGAAAGGGAGAATTATCACTTTAATATTAATTTATTTATGCATAAAAAAATAAAAAAAATTTATTATTTTATAGGACAAAAATATATTAAAAAATTAGGATACGAAGGGAGACGTATCGTACCCTTTTACGCACCTGCGAATACATAATGGGCTATTTACCCTATACCTTGCCTCCCCACTTAACATAAATAATAAATTGATTTATAAAATTTTCTAAATAAAATTAACACATGTTAATCATTCAAAAATCTTTTAGGATTTTCGAAAGTTGCATTTTATGTTAAATTTTTCAATAAATTTGAACAATGATATTTATATAAAAATTATTGAAAAATTAGTTTTTTTACACGACTTAACGTAAGGGAATTGTTTTAATAGATATAATTGTTCTTGGTTATGTCATTTAAGATTATGAATCTTTGTTATTTAATGGAAAGTGAGGTTATATGACAGAAATAACAATACAAAATATTGTTGCATCTACAATATTTGCAGAAAAATTAGATCTAGATGTAATAGCACAATCATTAGAAGAAGCAGAATATGAACCAGAGCAATTCCCAGGACTAGTATACAGACTAAGCGAACCAAAAACAGCAACCCTTTTATTTCGTAGCGGAAAAGCAAACTGTACTGGTGCAAAAAATGTTGAAGACGTGCGAAAAACAATAAAAATTATTGCAGACAAACTAGAAAAAATAGGTGTAAAAGTATATAAAAATCCTGAGATGGTTATTCAGAATATTGTAGCAACATCCGATTTAGAAGGTGAGCTTAATTTAAGTGAGGTTGCAATGGGTCTAGGACTTGAAAATGTAGAGTATGAACCAGAGCAATTCCCAGGCCTTGTTTATAGGTTAAAAGAACCTAAGGTTGTAATGTTATTATTTGGATCGGGTAAAATAGTCTGTGCAGGCGCCAGAAAAACGGAAGAGGTTACATTAGCTGTTAATAGATTATCCAAAGAGCTTACTTCATTAAGTCTTTTTCATAGGTAAGGATTTTTTTCCTTTATTAATGAAAAAGAAATAAAAAAAATATACACTACTTTAATAAAGAGTTAAAGAAAAAATAAATATGGATATTTTTCGATATAATTTTAATATTAATTATTTGCTCTTCTTTTTACTGGTTAAAACTATTTCAATTGATGACACATTTGATGTTCTGCCTTCCTCATTTGTGATACTTTCTGTTCCAATTTTTATATCTTTTATCTTTGCATCTGTTATAAATCTATTTCTCACAATTTCTGCAGTATCTACTGCTGTACTTATTGCCTTGCCTCTTGCTTTAATAACTACTTCTTCAGAACCGCCTCCCTGAAATTGTGTTACTACCGCCAGCACGTAACTCATTGGTGGCTTATGCCCGACAAATATTATGTTTTCATCATTTTTTTTCTTTTCTGCTGTTTTTTCGTTTTTTGTTTCTTCTGTCATAATTTTTTCCTCTTAAATTGTTAATAGCCTTATATCAATTAAAATTAAATAGTTTCTGTATAGAATAAAAGTGCATAATTAACATAAAAGTTATAGTAGTTTAATTTTATTTTTATTTTTTTATTTTAAATTTTGTTATTAAAAAATTTCTAAAGATTTATGTATTATTAATACATTTCAAGATTTGGGGGAATTTGGTGGACCAAAAACAATGGCAAAGGATGGGTCTTCCATTTCCGATTCCGTAATTTGAAAGTTGAAAGTATTTGGGGAGGTTTGTGAGGGGATACCAAATACATATTACAAAGACATGCGAGTCACGTAAACCGTGTAACGCCTGATTCCCCCACCAAAAATTAAAAGGTTTTATTATAATAAAATTATGAAAAAATTAGTTTTAAATTAGACGTGTCTGACCACGAACTTTATAGTTTGAAAGTTCCTTAAACACTTCATCTTCTTGCAAGCTTTTCATAATGTCTTCAGTAGTGGGTGAGATTTTAATGTCCCTAGTTCTACCATATCTTCCTTTTGAAATTACACGGGCTGTTATAATACCAAGCATGTCAAGCTCAGAAATTAGATCAGCAATACGCCTTTGAGTCAGGCAATCTGTTCTTGTTTTTTTACAAAGGTCTTTGTAAATTTCATAAACATCTCCTGTAGTTATTGCACCAGTTGCTCCAGTTCTTTTATTATGTTTTTCCTGTAAAAGAATAGCAAAAAGTAATAATTTGGATTGAGTAGGTAAAGTACGAGCAACCTCCATAATACGATTTATTTCTATTTTGTTTTGAGCAAGTTGAACATGTTTTTTTGTTATTCTTGGAGATTTGGCTCTCTCTGCAATCTCAGCTGATATTCTAAGTAAATCCAAAGCACGTCTTGCATCGCCATGCTCTTGCGCAGCAAGTGCTGCACACAAAGGAATAACATCTACATCAATTGCATCAGATTTTAATGCAAGCTCAACACGTTGATTTAGTATATCTTTAAGCTCATCAGCATTATAAGGTGAAAAAATTAAGTTTTCTTCACCAAGACTTGATTTAACACGAGGGTCTAAAAATTCAGTAAATTTTAAATCATTTGATAAACCCACAATAGAAACCCTGGATTTTTCAAGATCAGAATTAATCCGGGTAAGATTATAAAGTGCCTCATCTCCCTTTAATTTATCTACTTCATCAAGAATTATAACCGTTACTCCTCCTTCTTTTTCAATCATCTGCTTTAATTTTGCATAAACCTCATCTGTGGGCCATCCTGTAAAAGGTATTCTTTCTGACCAGTTATCAACAAAATGATTAGTTATGTTTTGAAGAAGACGATATTGAGTATCTACAACTTCACAATTGATATAAATAAAATTAACTTTTTTGCTAGTTTCTTCACCTTTTTTTAATAATTCTTTTCCAACAAATTTTGTAACAGCAGTTTTACCAGTTCCTGTTTTCCCATAAATAAAAACATTTGAAGGCGTCTCACCACGCAAAGCAGGTACAAGAATTGATGCCAAATGATTAATTTCTTTATCCCTATGCGGCAATAAATCAGGAATATAAGTAGGTCTCATAGCTTCTCTATTTGCAAATAAACCATTGGAATTAAGTAAATGACCAAATATATCACTGTTTATAGTAGTTTTTTTAATCGTAAAAATTAACCTCCCGGGGCCTAGGTAATCGACGAATGTATATTAAAGATTTTTGTAAAATTTTTTATAAATTTTTCTCCTTAATTTCTCCTTATAAATAAAATATAATGAGAGGCCTTCATTTCCTATGGAAAATTTATTTTTGGATTTTTAATATTATTTTATTTTTTTAAAATTATAATTTTAAAAATCACAATATTAAAATACTAAAAAATTCATACATTTCTGGTTATACTCACGTTAAAAATTTTTATAAAAAAACAATACTCACAATATTATATTTCCAATGGAAATAAAGGGGCGTCTGTCTTAATATAAACAAACTAAAATAATGAAACAAAAAATAATAAAAACAAATGAAAAATTCTAATGACCACCGATAATAATTACATCTTTAACAGATCTAATTGAATCAAATGGAAAAACAAGATTACCTTGCGGGTCTAAATGATACAACCTTGGATCTATATCATCAGACGGTTCAACTAAAATTCCAACTAATTTACCTGTTCTACATTCAACAGTTGCATTCCTCATTATGCCTAAATATAAACCTTCTTCGCTCATAACCGATTTTCCTCTAAGCTGATTTTCAGTTAACTTCATTTTTTTACCATCCTTTTTATTTTAATATTCTACAAATATTGAATATCTTTTTCACTTTTATCTTTTTTGGCTATACCACTGCCCAATGTCTCTGAGACTTTTTCATAAAATTTCATCATATTTGGCGTAATAGACGATCTAACAGTTTCCATTGCCTTTTCAAAATGAGATTTTTTCACTTTCTTTGCCTCCTCGTTTTCACGTATCGCTAGCATAGCTGCTTCTCTGCATAGGGCTTCTATATCCGCACCAGAATAGTTTTCAGTTATCTCTGACAACTCTTCCAGATCAACATCTTTATCAAGAGGCATAGATTTGGTATGAATCTTAAAAATCTGAAGTCTTGCTTTTTTATCAGGAGAACGAATTAGAACCAAGCGGTCAAACCTGCCAGGTCTAAGTAACCCTGGGTCGATAATATCAGGTCTATTGGTTGCACCAATAACAACCACACCTTCCATGCTTTCAAGACCATCAATACTTGTTAGAAGCTGATTTACAACACTATCAGTAACATGTGAACCAACATCTGTTCCCCGAGGTGGTGCAATAGAATCTAATTCATCTAAAAATACAATAGTGGGGGCTACTTGTCTGGCTTTTTTAAATAATTCTCTTACAGCTTTTTCACTTTCCCCAACCCATTTACTCATAACCTCAGGTCCTTTAATAGAAATAAAGTTTGCATTTGATTCACCAGCAACTGCTTTTGCAAGTAAGGTTTTTCCCGTCCCTGGCGGGCCATATAACATAATTCCTCTAGGAGGAGTTATACCCATCCTTTTAAAAACATCAGGTTTTGTAAGAGGCCATTCAACAGCCTCCCTCAATTGCTGCTTTGCTTCCTCAAGACCACCTATATCCTCCCATGATATTTTAGGGATTTCAATTAAAAATTCCCTCATTGCAGAAGGTTCAATACCCCTATGGGCATTTTTAAAATCATCCATAGTAACTTCCATTTTTTCCAGAAGCTCAACAGGAATTGGTTTTTCAAGATCAATTTCTGGTAAATATCTTCTAAGTGCATTCATAGCAGACTCTCGTGCAAGAGCTGCAAGATCAGCACCAACATAACCATAAGTTATATCCGCAAGATCTTCAAGAACTACGTCTTTATCCATGGGCATACCGCGGGTATGAATCTGGAGAATTTCTTTTCTACCGTTTCTGTCTGGTGCACCTATTATAATTTCTCTATCAAATCTACCTGGTCGCCTTAGTGCAGGATCTATTGAGTCAGGTATATTTGTTGCACCAATTACAATTAATTTCCCTCTGCCTTTCAACCCATCCATAAGAGTTAGTAATTGAGAAACCACTCTTCGCTCTACCTCTCCATGTACCTCGCTTCTCTTAGGAGCAATTGCATCAATTTCATCAATAAAAACAATGGAGGGAGCATTCTTTTCAGCTTCTTCAAAAATTTTCCTTAGATTTTCTTCGCTTTGACCATAAAATTTCGACATAATCTCCGGGCCATTGATTGTATAAAAATTAGCATTTGACTCATTTGCAACTGCTTTTGCAATAAGTGTTTTACCTGTTCCAGGTGGTCCATGCAAAAGAACTCCTTTAGGCGGATCAATACCTAAACGGTCAAAAAGCTCAGGATGTTTAAGAGGAAGTTCTATCATTTCTCTAACTTTTAAAATTTCCTCATGAAGGCCACCTATATCTTCATAACTTACACGCGGGCCTTCTATTTCAACTTCTCTTGCTGCTTCTTCTTTAACTTTAATAAAAGTATCCTCACTAATAGATACAATCCCACCAGGGGTTGTATTAATAATAATAAAAGGAAGAGAACTACCAAATAAAGCAATTCCTGGGATTATAACACTGTCTCCTTTTGTAAGTGGTCTTTTTAATAAGCCTTTTTTAATCAGAACATCTATTCCTTCTCCAAACTGAATCTGCTGGCCTTTTGATATCAAAGGAGCAAGTGAAACCTCTTTTGCCTCTTTTACTTCTGCTTTTCTTATCTTTACACGATCACCAAGTCCTCCACCACTATTTTTCCTGGTTAAATTATCAATACGAAGTATTCCTTTACCCTCATCAGAAGGATGAGCTCTCCAAACCACTGCAGCAGTTTTTTTTGTACTTTCTATTTCTATAACATCGCCTATGGATAAATCTAAAGCAAATCTAGTTTGATTATCAATGCGTGCTCTGCCATATCCTACATCTTGTTGGAAAGCTTCAGCAATTTTTAACTCTGCTTCCTTTTGTTTCATAAATACTCCCACCAAATTGGCCTTTTAGGGCTAATGAACAACTTATTATTATATTTTTTCTGTTGTTATAGAGTACAAACAGTACGAATTTGGTTGTTTTTACAAAAAAATAAGCATCAATACAACACAATATTTAAATTCACTTATTAAAATTTAAAATAAATGAAAAAAATGAAATTAAAACATTATTCATTAATATTTTCTGTTATAGGGATTTTAGTTTTATATTTTCTATTAAAAACTTCACAATCAACTATGATTAGTATAAACGAAATACCTAAATATGAAGGAAAACAGGTTACAATAGAAGGAACCGTGCAAGAGCATCATCTGACAAAATATGGCAGCCAAATAATAAAAATAGAAAACGATAATGTTACAACAACAGTTTTTATTGAAGGAAAAATAGAATTAGAATTTGGTGACAAAATACAAGTTACTGGGGAGATACAAAAATATGAGGGCGAATGGGAAATAGTAGTTAATAGCATAAACATGGTAAAAATAATAGAAAAATGTAAAAATTCTTCTTTTCCTCTTTGGCAACTTGCAGAAAATCCTAATAAATATCTTGGGTTAAATATCAATGTTTCAGGGTACATAGATTATATTTCTAATTCATATTTTTACCTTTCAGATTTTGATAGAAAATATTCTTTGCCTGTTTTTTATACTCTTGTAGAAAATTTAACAATTTCCCCTGGGCTTAAAATAAGTGTATATGGACAATTTTTATTTGATGAAGAAAATTTTAGATATAAACTTGAGCTTAACAAAAAAATACACAGAATAACTATTATGGAGGAGTAATATTTGTGTTTTTTCTTGCTCTTATTCTTCTATTTTGTGTTCTAGGTGTTTTAACAGGTGTTTTAACTGGTATTTTACCAGGTCTTCATGTTAATAACATCGCTTTAATTTTTCTTTCTTTGTCTGGAGCAATTGTTTCAGCATTCAGTTTTTTATTTGATTATGGTATTTCCACAGATTTCATTTTCGTTTTGATTTGTATTTACATAATTTCTGTCTCCATCAGCCATACTTTTCATGACATAATTCCTTCTACTTTTTTAGGAGCACCCGATGAAGATATGGCATTATCTGTTCTTCCTGCGCATTCTCTTTTATTAAAGGGTAAAGGTTACGAAGCAGTTACCTTATCAGCAATAGGCAGTTATGGTGCGATTTTATTTTGTTTCTTTTTAGTTTATCCGATGCGTTTTATTATAGGTGAGCCATTGTTTTTTTATGAAACATTAAGAGAAATCATGTTATTTGTGCTGATAGCTGTTTCAATATTTTTGTTGGCAACAGAGAAAGCCAAAATTGAAATTTTTGGAAAGAAAGGAATTGCTTCTTCAATTTCAGGGATTTTATTTGCAGCCGTTGTATTTTTTATTTCAGGTGTTTTTGGTATTATAACTTTTGAGCTGTCAGTTAGTTCACCGATTGGGTTGTCTTCACCTGTTTTATTTCCTGCACTTGCTGGGTTATTTGGTACGCCTACCCTTTTAACTTCTCTTATGACAAAACCAAAGCTACCTAAACAAAGTCTTGTTGAAGTTTCTTTAAATAAAAAAACAAAGAAATCCTTGTTTTTATCTGTTATTACAGGTAGCCTCGGTGGAATTATAGTCTCAATTATTCCAGGGCTTACTTCTTCTACAGGAACAGTTATTACAATGACTGCAAGAGGAAAATCAGATACTAGACAAACAATCATTACACTTTCAGCTGTTAATACAGCTTGTGCTTTTTTTGTTGTTATAATTATGTTTATAACTCTTAGAGCTAGAAGTGGTGCAGCACTGGCTGTAAAAGACCTTATATTTATTGCTGAATGGAATGATTTACTTATGCCCTCTAATCTTGTTTATTTTTTAATAGCACTTGTCTTTGGGGGAATGCTTTCTTATTTTTTAACATTAAAAATTGGGAAACTTTTTGCTAAACATTTTGCAAGCGTTCCTTATCTATTGTTGATTAAATTAACAATTTGTATGGTTATAATTCTTGTTTTTCTTTTTACAGGAGCCCTTGGTTTAATTGTTTTGTTGGTTGCAACAGCTATAGGTCTTTTACCTGTGCAGTGGGGTGTTAGAAGAAGTCATTGTATGGGTATTTTGTTGGTACCAATAATTCTATATTTTATTTAGATTTGTTTGTCTAATACAATTTTAAAATTAGTTTTAAAAAGAAGAAAGCAAATAAAAAACCTTAGAAATAAAATTTTAAAAATCATATATAATTTATTTTTATAAATTAATTTGGATGATATTGAACAGTTGTTACCCATATTTTCAATTAGAAATAAAAATAAGCTAATTTTGAGTGGTTGGTTTTTTTAAAGAAATAAAAGTATTTATAAAATTTTAGCAAATAAAAAAGTTTTTAGAGAAATACAGATAACGTCCTTTTCAAATTTCTAAAGTAGAATCCATTAAGAGTAAGTTTTTATTTTATTTTTTTTCTTATCTCTTTTAATTCATCAAGCATTTCTTTCAAAAGTTTTTCCTCTGATTCCATTGGTTCTTCAATTGTAGTTTTTATTTTTCCAATGGGCGAATATGTTCGTATTTGTTTTAGGATTTCCGTTTGTTTCTCTTTGTAATCAGATATACCCCGAAGTATCCCCTCTGCAATATTCTGTGCTCCCATGCCCGCTGTTTGTATGTGAAGATTTCCAAGATCGAATACCCGAGCCAGTGGTCCTTGTATTGCTTTGATGTCCGTTATCATTTTAAAGGGAATGGTCTTAATGCGTTTCCACCATACTCCACTTTCAATTCTAATATGATCACTCTTTATAGAATAATTTAAGGTTCGATAATAGTATGGTATCCATAGAGCGATTATGATAAAAAATGGTAAAATAACAACACTTGATATTAGAGCAGCAATAATTTCACCAAAATATAATTCTGGAAGAATTGGTAGAAAATAGAAAATGACTAGAGCGGTAAACCATTCTATCAACCATATTTTCATAATGGCTTTATTTGGTTGAAAATCTAATCCCATATAAAAAATACTCCACGCTATTAATACACTTTGTGATAAAAAAAGTTTCTATAAATTTTTTTAATTAACTAAAAATATGAAAAAATAATTAATATGCAAACAAGAGGCATATATTGAGCAAAATTCCATTTTTCAATATCTTTATATACATGTTTTTGCGGTTTTAACTGATGGTTTCTAAAAAATTTAAAAAAGTATTTCTTAATTTTAATCATATTTTAAATTGATTAATAAAGAATGTATTTAGAATCTCTTTATGGTTTAATATAGTAAACGGATATATAGAATTGTCATAATCTTTATCATTGTAAATATTTGGTGAATCATTATTCCCATCGTTTAAATTTTTAGCTTTTAAAAATAGAAGTTCATTTAAAAGCTCTGCACAATTCCATCCAGTTCTTTGAATCCTATGAGTATTTATGAAGAAAATAACTGCGATATCTTCAGATATTTTCATATTCATCCTTGTATGTAGTCCATAACTAATATCGCCACCATGACCTGAATAAATAACTTTTGAGAAATATAAAATGAAGAATAATGGATATTGTAAACCGATCCATATCGATCTTGACAAAGAAAGCCATGCTAAACCAAAGTAAAAACCTTTTTTATTACCCGGAGGTTGAACTTTATGCATCTCATCAACCGTGGATTCATTAAGAATTCTTGTTCCATTATATACTCCATCATTCATATGTGCAATTAAAAAATGAGATAGATCTGATACGGTAGTAAAAAGTCCACCTGCAGGATAATGAATAAATACCCAGTTTTGACCTCTTTCATGTTTTTTTGTATAAGGATTCCAAAAATATGGTATCGCTATCTCTTCACTGTCGTAATCAGTCAATCTGAAACTTGTTTTATCCATGTCAAGTGGTTCAAAAATATAATTTTCGCAATAATCATAAAATGGTTCTTCTGATATTATTTCAACTAAATATGCGATAATATCAAAATTTATATTTGCATAAGAACTTCTCTCTCCAGGAGAATAATCTTCACTCCAGATAGAATGATCATAAATACTCCCTCCCGGAGTTAAATAATTTTCAAGCCATGGATAAGGGTAACCATCAAAGGGCGGTCCCTCAATAAATAAATCAATATCCCAATAACTGTTTGTATTAATTAGACTTGATGAATGAGATAGAAGCATTCTGAAAGTAATAGGTTCATCTGGAAAATTTGGATTTCTTAATTCAAATGGTAAAAATTCATTTACATCATCATCTAACCCGAAATAACCTAAATCAAAAAGCTGCATTAATGCTGTTCCAGTAATAGTTTTAGTTATAGATGCAATCATATATACAGTTTCATCTGTAGCAAGAATATTATTTTCCATATCACTAAAACCAAAACCATCTGACCATACAACCTCATCTTTATTAATTATACAAGCTGAAATTGATGGAAAATGACCATATTTCATCAAAAATTCTATATTATTTTCAAAATCTAGTTTATCTGTTGAAAAAAACCTTTCTTTAGTTTTTAGGGAATTATCTTTATAAATATATCCTGAAGTAGTTAGAGGTAATGCAAACAAAAACATTATAATGAAAAAACTTAAAGCCTTCTTTTTCATAAACTACCCCTTGTTTTTTAATAGATAATTAATATTTATTTATTTTAAATAATTTTTGTAGATGAAAAGATATTTTCTGAAGAGAAACAATTTATGTAAAATATTGATTTTCAACATCTTTATATACTCGTGGTTTCGTTTTTTCAAATTAATGGTACGTTGCAAAATAACTAAGGCACAAGTAATCGAAGCATTAAAACTTTTAAAGCAAAGATAAACACCATTGAAATCCAAAAAGAAACATGAAGAATTTTGGATAAGCAAACGTTTTATTCAACATACATTAGACGACTGGAACAATGAACCTCAGTCACCAGAGATAAGTTTTAGATTATTGTCAAGATGTTAGTTACCACTTTTCCAATTTTCAATCGTTGCAATATAAAATATAATTGCTGCAACTGAGTAAATGATGATTCCGACAATATCATTAGGATGTTTCCAAAACCAATAAATAGTATTTATTGTAAAAATTATTGCAGCAAGCAACGTCCATCTCGATGTTTTTATTTTTATACTAATACCCTCTGTTTTATCAAATAAATTTTATTTTTGTTAAAATGAAGAAAATTGCCATAGTCCAAGTAGGAACCCAAATATTAGAATAATCATTGCAACACTAATTACGATCTTTTTGATTCTTTTTTCCTCTTCAGTCATCTCTGACCATGGTTTTTGTTTTTTTCCCAAAGCAATTCCAATGGAAATACCTATTGTAATTCCTATTGCTATCCCAATGGGTATGCCAATAACGAAATCACTCAATCCTTACACCTATCATAAACAAAGAAAAGCAAAATATTTAAAAATTGTTATGAAAAAATTGTACAAAATAAAATTTCTTTGTAGATTTTACGTTTAAATTTTAAAAGAATTATTAAGCTCTTTTAATCATTATTCTCCTGTAAAAATTGGTTTCTTTCGCAATTTTTTACATTCGTAAATATTATTTATTTACAAAAAAGTCTTTTTATTACAAATTATTTATTATTTTGTCTTCAATTTCTTTAAAAAAATCATTAATCTCTATTTCGAATTCCTTACCAACAAGTAATGCAGCTATTTCTTCTAATAAATTTTTTTCTTTTGAAATCTCATTTATTTTATTAATTATCTGCTGCTCTTCAAGATTGGTTTTTTCATGGATTCTTTTAACAATTTGATCCAAAATATTTAATTCTTTTATAACCTCTTTATTTTTTTTCTCAGAAAACACTGATTTAGATGGAGAAAAACCTAAAGGAATTGTAATTTTATTTAAATCAAACGAAAGAGAAATTTGATCGTTTTCTTTTACTATTAATTTCTTTTTAATTGCATCATTTAAAAATTTTTTTGCATCTTCAGGTGAAAACCAGTTCAAATCCATAGAAAGACACAAATAAAGTTCAGAAAAACTCATTTTATCCTTTCCACTACGTTTAAATAAAAAAGCAATTATTATCTCATTTTCTGAGACCATTTTTAAACCCCTTAAATTTATTTATATCAACAAGTAATCCCGTTGCACCAAATCTTTTCCAAAAAGAACTATTTTTAGGATTATTTTCAAAATAATAGATTTTATTTTGCATTTTTATTTTATTTAGGTATTCTTCAAATTTAAAATCTCGCTCTATTTCCTCTTTGTTATTAAAGTTCACAAAACCATCATATTCTTTTAAAAATAAATCATCATCGGAATTATTTTTATAATCTTTAAAATCAATGTTTAGATAAACTTTGTTATCAGAAATATCTCTTATATTGGATATACTAAATGAAGGATTTAAGGTTCTTCTTATTGTAATACTAGTTGCACCTGCCATAAAAATATCAACAACATCTCCAATATTTCTAGGTCCACAATCAATCCATAACTGATATTTAGAAGATAGTTTTTGAAATGTGCAAAGGTTTAGTTTACCTTTTTCTATACCATCCAAATCTAAAATGTAAAGTATTTCATCTTCTTTAATATACTCAGAAATATTTGTTACAGAAATTGAATTATTTATTATCTTATAATTTTTTAAAGTAATACAAGGGATAATTTCCATATTTAATGCAAAGTATCATAAGTAAAAAAAGTTTTCTAGTTTAATGAAATTAAAAAGAAAAAAGTAAATTTAATTTTTTTCTATTTTATTGCTAATCGTTTTTCTGCTTCTGCTATTTTCAGTCTGGTTTTTATTACTGTATCTGGATTTAAAGAAATACTATCAATACCACATTCTACAAGAAATTCTGCAAATTCAGGAAAATCAGATGGTGCTTGACCGCATATACCAACTTTTCTTCTTGGTATATGAGCATGTGCAACACTTATTACTTGGGACACAAGTCTTTTTACAGCATCATTTCTTTCATCAAAAATATGTGCAACTAAATCTGAGTCTCTGTCTAAACCAAGAGTTAACTGCGTTAAATCATTTGAGCCGATGGAAAAACCATCAAATACTTCTGAGAATTGATCTGCAACAACCACGTTTGATGGTATTTCACACATTACATATACTTCTAGACCGTTTTCCCCTTGTTTTAATCCAAACTCATTCATTGTTTCAATAACTCTTTTACCTTCATCAGGTGTTCTGCAAAATGGTATCATTGGTTTTATGTTTGTAAGCCCCATTTCATCACGTGCCTTTTTTAAAGCTCTGCATTCCATGCCAAAGGCTGGTTTGAATTTATCATCATAGTAACGTGATGCACCACGCCAACCTATCATGGGATTATGTTCATCAGGTTCGTAAAGATATCCACCAACCAAGTTTGCATATTCATTTGTTTTAAAATCAGACATGCGAACTATGACATCGTTTGGATAAAATCCAGCTGCAATTTTTGCAATACCTCTAGCTAAATTATCAACAAAAAATTCAATTTTGTCTTTGTAGGAACTGCTTTTTTCATCAATCTTTTTTATAACCGATTTAACCTTTGGATCCTTGTTTGCTTTCTTTTTTAGTTGCTTATATTCAATCAATGCAAGAGGATGAATTCCAATATATGAGTTTATGATAAATTCTTCTCTTGCAAGACCCACTCCATCATTTGGTATTTGCCCCTGAGTAAATGCTTTCTCTGGTACACCTGCATTCATCATGATTTGTGTTTTTGTTTTAGGTAGATTGTCTAGTCTTAGTTCATCCACTCTAAATTTTAATAAACCAGTATAAATCCTACCAACACCCTCACTGCAATCAACTGTTACTTTTGAACCTGCTTTTATTTTTGATGTTCCATTACCTGTACCTATTACACAAGGAATACCCAACTCACGTGAAATAATCGCAGCATGACAAGTCCTTCCCCCTCTATTAGTAACAATTGCACCCGCAATTTTCATAATAGGTTCCCAATCAGGATCTGTCATATCTGTAACTAATACCTGTCCCTTTTTGAATTTAGCAATATCTTTTGTGTCTTGTATAACGTTTACAATTCCTTGTCCAATCTTACTTCCAACTGCTTCACCTTCAACTAGTAAATTTCCCTTTTCTTCCAGAACATAAGTTTGTAATGTAGCTACATCTTTTAAAGAATGAACCGTCTCAGGTCTGGCCTGTACAATAAAAAGCTCTTTTGTTTTTCCATCTTTTGCCCATTCAATATCCATTGGTTTGTTGTAATGCTCCTCTATTATACAACCCCATTTTGCAAGAGTTATGATTTCATCATCGTTAATTACAAATTTTTGTTGATCTACTTTACTTACAGGTTTTTGAACTGTTCCTTTTTTTCCATAAACTAATTTTTTATCTTTTGATCCAACCTTCTTTTCAACAATTGGTTTGAACTCTTTTTTCAAAGTTGGTTTAAAAACGTAAAATTGATCAGGATTAACTTTTCCTTGTACAACATTTTCACCAAGACCATAAGCACCAGTTATGTAGACAGCATCCTTAAATCCACTTTCTGTATCAATTGAAAACATCACACCAGATGATGCAAGATCAGAACGCACCATCTTTTGTACACCAACAGATAGATATACGCTGAAATGGTCAAACCCTTTATCAACACGATAAGAAATAGCTCTGTTTGTAAATAGTGATGCAAAACATTCCCTTGTTTTTTCAAGAAGTTCCTTTTCCCCTCTTACATTCAAGTAAGTTTCTTGTTGCCCTGCAAAACTTGCATCAGGTAAATCTTCTGCAGTTGCACTGCTTCTAACGGCTACATCAACGTTTTTACCATATCGTGCTTCCATTTCTTTGTAATGTTTACGTATATCTTCTTCAAGTTCTGGTGGAATAGATGTTTTTTTAATTAAATTTCTAATTTTTTCTCCTCTTTCTGCAAGATTTTTTACATTATGAGTATCTAAGTCTGAGAGGATTTCCTTAATTTTCTTATCTATACCTGCTTTCTCAATCATGTATTGATAAGCATAAGCAGTTATTGCAAAACCAGACGGGACATTCACTCCTTTTTTCCCAAGATTCTGTATCATTTCTCCTAAAGATGCGTTTTTTCCACCTACTAGGGGCACATCTGCTATTTTTAGGTCTTCAAACCATTTTATAAATGCTTTCTCCATAGATATTACCTTCTTTTTTATATTTGGATTGTAATCAGGTGCAGACATTCAGATTCAATATTAAAAACTTGCGATAGCATATTATTTAATTAAAACAAAGTTTTACAAGCATTATATAAAAATATTTTAATTTATTAGAATTAAATACCATTTTCTAAAAATACAGCAGCTGCAATCACAGTAGTCCATAGGCCATTTTTATCTCCTTCAGCTGTTTGCGCAACGCTTTGTGTATGAACAATTTGCCTGCTCATTTTGTATTCTTGTTTTCTTTTGTTCCACGCTTTATCAGGGTCAAAATCAAGTCCTAATGTTGTTGCAAGCATTGTTGCAGCAAGATCCTCTGTGTAATCCTCTAATTTTTTACTAACAGTACCAAAACTATGATGTTCTGAAATATATCCATAGGATTCTCTATCTTTTGGAATGGCAACTCCTACTGCAGCGCCAATAAGTCTGTTTGGTTCATTTGTATTATTTCTAGACATAACTACATAAGTTATTTCTCCAGCTCTAAGACATTTTATACCTTTCTCTTTTGTAATTATTTTGCAATTCGGTGGGATAATACTTGAAACGTACACCAAATTGCATTGTTCTATATCAGCGTCACGCAAGGCTAACTCAAAAGATTGTAATTCGTGTTTATGTCTCCCCACACCTTTGGTGAAAAAAACCCTTTTTGGTACCATAGATTTTGATAAATAATGTAAATTTATCTTATAAAGATATCTATAGTTTTAGGATTTTTCTTTTACATCTTCCTCTTCGAATTCTTCTTTGATTTTTTCTGTTTCTCTTAGCTCACTTTGTTTTTTTAGAAGTTCTTTCATCTGCTTTTGTACATCATTTTCTTCGGGTTCTATAACCTCTTCTGGTTCTTCATCTTCATCTAGTTCATCAGAACTTACAGCATTACTTATTGGTTTTTTACCAGTTTCTTTTGTTTGTACCTTCAGCAAGTCCCTCATTTGTTTTTGTAAATCTACTTGTTGTTTTTGAAAAGCAACTTGTTCCTGATGATAAGCCGTTGGTACACTTTCTTGTACTAGTTTTTCTATTAAATTTTTTATCTCTCTATAAGGATGTACTCCGTGTAATTCAAAAGAACTCCTGCTTCTTGGGGTTTGCACCTCTTTTCCACCGCCAGCAAGACCTAACAGCTTTGCTCTTTTTCCACCAAGCATCAATCCACCTGCTGCTAAAGTTTGATCACTACCTAAACCCAATCCAGATGGAGTTATTGGAATAATCGTACCAAAGTTGAAAATCTGTCCTAAAACACTTTGTTTTCCAAACACGGTTATTTTATCATATCTAATACTTAACTCTGTTTTGGTTATAAAACCGCTTAAAAGAATAATTCGTAAATTTGTAATTATATATTGATGAGACCTTCTATAGACTTCAATTATTAAAAAACCAATAATAGAAACTGCAACTGAAAAAAACGGAATAAACACTGGTGCAGCATCTTTATTTAACCAATTCTGCCAAAGCATTAATGCTATTGCACCTACAAAAACAGCAAGGTAAAGAAAGAAAATAGTCCATCTAATTAAAATTAGGGAAGTAATAACACCAACAAGTAGTAATACAAGACCCCATGCAAGTAGAATAAACCACTCGTTTCCAATAAATAGTGTTTTATATTCTGAAAAATTTACTAACCATCCTATAATTACTCCCCATATTATTAAAAATAAGCATAACGACTGAAGTTTCATGAATGAAAGTGGATGAGGTGATAAACTCTTTTCAATAAGTTCGTTTTTTAGAAATTCTTCTTTTTCCTTTTTTTTCTTTGGCATCTTTTCCCCTCAAAGGTTTCATGTCAGTCTTGGTATTAAATTTTTTGGTTTTATATTTTAATAGTAAAAAAGTAACTATTATAGTTGAGAGAATCATAATTAGTAACGATGCAATATTTGTAAAATCTGATGGGAAATAAAAAAAGAAAATACGCATGATTATATAAGAAGAAGGTACGGTTATATAAGGTAAAAACCTTGATTTACCAGGTATTTCATCTGTGGTTTTTATTAGAATTATTAGAATATCAGCAATAATTATTGCTGTAATTGAAATAATTGATAACCAGCCAAATATTGAAAATAACTCAACATACCAAAATTGATTAATTAGAATTGTTAAATGGAAAAAAAGATATGCCATTATAAATAATATAATTATATACAACGGTTTAAAAGAAATTAATAGCCAGATGTTTTTTAAATCATATAACATGTCTATTTTTTCATGTTTTTTTTCACCTATATAGCTTGGTCTTATTCCCATTCCTAAAAAAATTAGTAGAAGTAAAAAACCAAAATGTCCTGGATGTAACAAATCAATATTACTTAAGAATCCAAAGAATTTCTCTGAAAAATTATAAAGACTTGTACCAAAAATTGTTATTTGTCCTCCAAAGCTGTATTCTGACCCTATTATGTGTGAAGGTATAAGTAATTCAAAACCTTCTACTTTTAAAAAAATTAAGGAAATAAGTAATAAAAAAGCAGGTATAAAGAAAGGGCCAATAAAAAGAAAAGCATTTGCTATCCATTGAAATATTCCTGTTCTTTCTTTTTTTGGTGAAACTCTACCATAGTCTACGCTTATGAAAAAATCTGATATCCCGCTTTTTGTAATAGTGTAACCAAGTGCGTGACAAATTGTTTGAAATAATATTCCTAGAAAGTTTGTAAATCTACATAGTGGTTCATGTTTAGGTCTTATTTTTTCTAAAAGATATTTTTCGCTTTGAATAAAAAGTAATTGGATAAACCAAAATAATAAAACACCTAATATAGGTGCTAATGGTGCGAATATTACAATATCTATTGAGTAATCTACCATCTCTCTCCGCTTTAAGATAGTGAGTTTTTAATATAAAATAGTATCTTTTCAGCAATAATTTTTTTATGCAAACCACTTTTAAATAATAATTAATTCTAATTCATTGCCCATATAATCATATGCTTTCCAAGAGAATTCATCAAATGGATTTGCAACTATGATATGAACTCTACCAAATTTTTCAAACAAATGTAAATCAGCATCAGATGGACGCGGTACTGGGGAAGGGTGGCTATGTACAGTTCCAATTATACTGAAATCTATGGGTAACATATGTAATTGGAAGATAGCATGAGAATCACCTGAAACAGTTCCAGGTAAAAGCACAACCTCTGATATTGTATCATTTGAATTTTTATCAACCCGAAGAAGACCGCCAAATTCTCTCGGGTAATTTGATTTTGATGCTTCTAAAATTAGCTTTAAGCATTTACTAGTGATTTTCCATGTTTTTCGGCTCAAAGATGGTTTATCTTTTTTCTTTCGTTTGAAAAAGCTCATGGTTTTTATCGCACCAGCTTTGATCTAACCATTTGATAAAACGACTCACCAAATCTAACAAACCTTGCCTTTTTCTCAGAACCTGTTACAACAATTTTATTTTTGGGAGTTACATCTTCTGTATGGTATCCATCTATTACTAGTCTTGTTTCTTTGCTTTTAGACATTAGTTTGATTTCTATTTTTTTATCAAGAGGTATAATCCAGGGACGTGCAGATAGTTTAAATGGCGCAAGTGGCGCTACCACCATGGCATTAACAGAGGGGTCCATTATTGGTCCACCAACACTTAATGCATAACTTGTTGAACCTGTAGGTGTAGCAACTATTATACCATCAGCACCAAACATTTCAAGAAGTTCATTTTCAACAAATATTTGGAGATACAAAATCTTTGCAATTTTAGCAGTCTGAACAGTTACTTCATTTGCAGCATCAGGTAGCCTTTTATCATCAAACATCACTTTTAGTTTTGCTCTCTCTTCAACATTATAATTTCTATCTAGAATTCTTTTCAATCCTTCAATTGCATGTTTTGATTCAACTTCTGATAAAAAACCCATACCTCCAGAGTTTATTGCAAAAATCGGTTTTTCAACAGATTGTAAAGCACGAAGGATGGTTCCATCTCCCCCAACTGTTACAACCATATCAGCCTTTTTGTTTATCTCATTAAGTAAATAACCTTTTATGCCAAGTTCTTGTGCAAAACTTTCTTCAACAAAAACCTCACCGTTTTTATTTAAAAATTTATAAACCTCTTTCGCCACAGTTGAAGCTTTTCTAACCTTTGGTTTACAGGTTAATCCCCATTTCATAAATACTCCTTCTATTTTATACAAGTTTAATTAAAGGTGCTAATTTCTTAAGTAATGTAGGATGTTTAAATACCAATGCTTTAACAAGGCTAAGTGTACTGAATTCCTGGAAATTATAATCTTTAACAGAATCAGCTAGCATGTTCAAAGTTTTATCATCAAAATCAAGCATTATTTCTTTAACAACATAATTTCTGTGTAATTTTTTTCCAAAAGCTTTTTTCCAACCAGTTTCATAAGTTGATAATGTTTCTTTATCAAATCTCTGCTTTTTCACTGCATTTCCGATTGTTTGACCAGCAATTTTTCCCCCTTCCAAGGAAGTTGTTAACCCTCCACCTGTTATTGGATCAACATGACGGGCTGCATCTCCTACTAAGATAAGATTATCTTTCACTGTTTCAACCGGTTCAGCAACAGGAGCTGCACCAGCAATCAGACGAACTGGTTCGCCTTTTTTAAGTTCAGGATGGCCTGCTATAAACTTATCAAGCAACTTCAACGCCATGCCTTTTTCACTTAGACTTCCTAAAATCCCTATGCCTACATTAGCCTCATCTTTTCTTTTTGGAAATACCCAAACATATCCACCAGGAGCAATTTTATTTCCAAGATAAAAATCACAATAATTATTATTACAATCAACATTTGTCAATGTATATTGTGCACAGGTTTCAATATCGTATGGTTTTAATGTTGTATTAATACCTGCCCATTTTCCAATTTTAGATTCCACTCCATCAGCACCAACAACAATATCTGCTTTAATTTCAAAGGTATCATTAAGTTGTTTAACTTTTACACCAACTATTTTTCCTTTTTCTTTTATTAACTCTTTAGCCTCTGTTTTAAGCATCAATTTCGCACCAGCTTTTACCGCAGATCGAGCCAGCTCCTGATCAAAAATGTCCCTATATACAACATATCCTGTTTCATTTCCAGCCATATCTGCTGCTATTTTAACCATAGTTTTATTTGGAGAAAAAATTCTAGCGCCATCTACTTTATTTGCAATCCATCTGCTGCCTTCTAGGATATTCCATTTATCGATTTTTTGGCTGACTCCTTCTCCACATAAAACAGGCACACCGACTTCAGCGCGTCTTTCAACAATTAGAACTTTTGCACCAAGCTCTGTTGCAAATCTTGCTGTAATACTTCCTGCTGGTCCACTTCCAACAACAACAGCATCATATTCCATTTTCAATGCCCCTCCTTGCCAATTGCTCCAACAGGACAAATTTTAATACAAATATCGCAACTTATGCATTTTCGAGCAATAACATATGCTCTACCTCCACACATTGAAAGCGCATCTTGTGGGCATACGGATATACAACCACCACATGCTAAGCATTTTGTTTCATCAACTAAAGCTTTAGGCTTTTCCATATGATTCTCCTCTCGTAATACCCGAAGCAATAAGATGTGCAACACGTATTGGCTCGGGAACGACACCTCGTATTGTTGAAAGGTTTATTATTTCTTTTGCATCCTCAATACTTATTCCTGCGCATTTTATGTAAATGGGATTATACCTGGTTTTAACAACATATAGCCGCCCTTTTTTCATAAGATTCAAACGATTTTTCCAATCCGCAAAATTATTTTTCAAAGCCTTTTCTATTTTATGAAAATCAGGTTTATCCCTAGTTACCGTAATTACAGGTAAATCAGTGGATGTGTACACATATTGTATATCAACTACATTAAATCCGCCAAATGTAACCCCATCCAGTAGCAGGGCTTTTAATTGTTTTCTATGTTTTGTATTTTTTATCATATCTATACAAATAAATGTTGCATCATCTCCATCTATTGAAATTTGTCTACTTAGTACACATTCAAGATATTCTCCTCCACGCATAACAACACCAATTACAGTTGAATATTTTTCATTAAAAGAAAACGGAGAATCATCAACACCTAATAATCTAATTTGTTGCTTCATTTCAAAAAAGATGAATCTTTTATATTCTAATAAAGTTTTGAATTAATTATTGGCTCAGGATTGATCCTCCAAAAGATTTTATTTTTATTCTTTGATTAATTTTTAAAGAGAGTTTTGTGGTAAGAGAAAAAATTTAGTTGGAGTTAGTATTTTTATCATTGGATATATTTTTTTATCTCTTGTTTCATGGTTCTTAAATACGAGCATACTCGATGCAATAATCTATCAGTATTTGTAAATAGTGTTATCAAAATTTTTATAGATTATTAATAAAATTAAAAGTAACTATGAATTTTAAAAATAAAGATGATGAAACAAACTATTTTGTAGTTTAATTAGTTATTTCTGCCTTGATCGAGGTGTACTTTTAATACGAGCTGGCATTTTAGGTTTCCTAATGCGCCTTTTGTCTTTCTTTTTTATTTTTTTATCAAGTAATTCTATATTCATGCCTCTTGTAATATATCTCTTTTGTCTCCTTTTTCCTTTTTTTTTAGCCATTTTTCTCACCTTCATAACATTTTAAAGCAGAGGCAAATTCCCAGTTATTTTATCTATAATATTATCTGGTGCAGGGCCTATTCCTAAAACTGTTTTTGTTCCAGCAGGAATTTCAGTATGACCAGCATCTTCAACAATAAAGGCAAATATATCAAGTTTATTTGCTTTTTCTTTAAGAGGATAAAAATCTTTTTCACTTTCAACTTTTACAATAGCTTTTTTTGCACCTTCATGTTGCCATTTAGTAAACCATCTAGAGTTGAGCTTTTTAGTTTCTAAAGCACAAGCAACAGCAGCATGAGCAACCTGAGCGGCTAATTTTCCTGGAGAAAGCTTAAGATCTTCTCTGGTAACAATCACCATTTTATATTCAAACTCCATCTTTATCTTCCTCTTTGCAACTTAAATCTTTGAAAGATACACGTCGCCATTTTTCCCCCATTTGTTCAGCTTTATCTTGCTCAATAAGTCCTTTAACAAGTAGAGTTTTTCCTGCTTCCTCAACATGTGTAAGCGGTACTCCAAGATATTTTATTCCAGATTTCACAATGAGAATATCATTATCTATTGCAACGCTTTCTCCAATTTTTTTACCTGATCCATCTAATACAAACCTACATAAAAGTTCATTTTTATAGGATTCTATTTTTTCTAATTCTTTATCTTTTTTACGTTTATTTCTCGAAAAAAGAAAAACAGTACTGATAACTCCTTGTAATATTATAAAACTACTAGCATACATTGTTGTTTCCCTGCCACCAGTATCTTCGATTCTATTATAAATCTTATGAATTATACCTCTATTGAATCATGCTTGAATATGATACGGTAATAGTGGGCGCAGGCCCAATCGGCGGTTATGTTGCTGGAAAAATAGCAGAAAAAAATAATAAAGTAATAATATTTGAAAAAAACAGACAAATAGGAACACCAGTTAATTGTGCAGGATTGGTAAGTCCCAGAGTTTTTGATTTTCTTGATATACAAAAAGAAAAAGTTATTCAAAATACTCTAAAGGGAGCCAATATCCATTCACCTTCTGATGATATTTTAACAATAGGCGGAAATCGGGTTCATGCATATGCAATAGATAGAAAAAAATTTGACAATGAAATAATAAAAAAATCAAAAGAAAAAGGCGTTCAGGTTTTTTTGGAAAACAATGTTTTATCAGCTCAAAAAATTGGAGAATACATAGAAATTACAACCTCAAAGAAACTTGAGGTTAAAACCAAATTAGTGATAGGTGCAGATGGTCCTTATTCAAAAATTAGAGATAGATTTATTCTACCTGAACCAAAAGAATTTTTAAGAGGAATAGGTGCTGAAATAACAAATACAAATCTAAATCCAGAATTTGTAGAAATTTTTGTTGGAGAAAAAATCGCACCAGGTTTTTTTGCTTGGATAATTCCCACAAATAATAAAGGAACAAATGCAAGAGTAGGTTTGTGCACAAATCAAAATATATCTCCAAAGTTTTATTTTCAAAATTTTTTAAAAAACAAAAACATAAAACGATTTTTTAAAAATTTTAAAATAATTAAATACATTGGTGGAGTAATACCACTGGGATTTTTAAAAAAAACATATGCATCAAATGTACTTATTGTAGGTGATGCAGCAGCACAAGTTAAACCAACATCAGGTGGAGGGATATACACAGGATTAGTTTCTGCGGACCATTGTGCAAAAGTAGCACTAGAAGCCTTAGAGAAAAAAAATTTTTCTTCACAATTTCTTAAAAAATATCATAAACTATGGTATGCAGACATAGGTATGGAATTATTCCTAGGCATGAGATTTAGGAAAATCTTTAAAAATTTAACAGACAATCAAATGGATAAATACATAAAAAAATTCCAAAATCCAAAAATCATAGAAATAATATCACAGTATGGTGATATTGATTATCCTTCAAAACTAGTTACACCTTTATTGAAAAAAACTCCCACATTGCTTAGATTAATTCCCAGTATAATTAAAGAAAAATAAATGTTTTGTAGAAATTTTTTTATTTTTTAGAATTCGGTGGAGGAGGTATATAATAATCTTCACCTTCATAACCAGATAAATCCTCTTCCTTAACTTTCGGGGCAATTCCTTTTTGTTTCTTCTTCTTTCTTATAATCAGTATTAAAACAATCAAAATAATTGTTATGACTAAACCAACTATGCAAGGTGTTAAAACCCCGATTATAAATAGCGCAGATGGTTTCAATTTACATGAAACAACGCAAGTTTGGTCAGATTCCAAACTGCTAAATGAAATTTCAAAATATTGCCTTCCATCGCTTAGCTCACCTTTTACAGATTTATTTAATGGATCTTCAACATCTATAGATATACCATTTGGAAATATGATTTTATAAGTTATATTCTCGTTAGGTACTCCTGTGAAATTAAAAATTTTTGTCGGAATATCAAAATTAGGCGGAATAATAGAAAAATCAAAAGCATTTGTGTAAGAACAATGACTATACAAAGATGTTTTAATTGGGTTATCTGCATCCATTAAAGAAATATCTTTATCCCATGCAAGAGATTTATCAAAGACATCCCTTTTTATATTAGAATTAATTTCTAATCCAGGTAATAATCTTTTAAATAATGCTTCATAATTGTTTTTTTCATTATTTAGAAAATTATTTACACTTTTTTCATCAAAAACATTTTCTTCTATACATAATCTAAATGCATCTGAATTTAAATAAGTTAAAGATATTTTATTTGGAAGAACAAATTCTTCAGGTAAACTTGTAACATAATAATTTGTATTTGCATTTAAATCAAGCCCAAATGTTAACTCTGTTTTTGCTGTTATAAAGCTAAATAAATTAAGATCAGAAGATTTAATATCAATTTCAATAATGCTATTTTTATCTTCTTGATTATATTTAGCAGAAATATCTGATTTAAATTTACCCGAAATTGGAGAACTAAAATTCCAGGTATAAATGTTTTTATTATCTAAATATATATTATTTGGAAGATACAAAGTCACGTTATAATCATAACCTATATTATCTAAATTATCACCAAAATTGATATCCTCATTTGAAATACTTGCATCAGCACCTGAATTAATCAACCCAAAAAGTGTTCTACTTGAGATGTTAAAAATTTTTAAGTTTATACTGTTATCCGTTAATATCGCTTTTATATTTGGTTTATTATCCATTTTTAAAATATCATAAGGTTCTATGCAATCAGTTGTTGTTTCATTATCCCAAATAAAAATTAAATCAAGAGTTTGATTTAAAAATGATTCTTCTATAGCTGATCTAATTTTTTGTTGTAATGATTTAACAGTTTTATCATAGGTTAAATCCCAAGATAACAAGTCATTATTAATAAACAATCGAATTCCATCAGCAGGTATAAAATTCAGGTTAGAAACAAAATCAGGTATAATATTATAACCTCTAATGTCAATGTTTCTAAGTAAAATATTACTATTCAAAATGGTTGTTGTTGAATCTTTAGTGTTCAATACGAATTCTAAAAAGATGTCTTCAGAAGTTAATTTGGAAGTAGTAGGATTTGCTTTTTTTAATTGAATTTCAGCATTTACACTTGGCCTATTACCATCTGAGTTTATTATCTCCCAACGTATGTTTTTTCCAGATACAGTCCCAGTTGTTCTAACAAAAGAAAAAGAGTTTCCAAGATTAAATATATAATTATTATGCCAACCAGGTTCTGCTTTAAGATTAAATGAATAGTTAACAAAGGCACTCATATCTAAAACACCGTTTACAAGACTGTAAATATCAACTGATTCATCGATATTAAAATAAGAAGGTGTTAAATCTACACTAAAATTGTTATAAAATTTACTATTTTCATAGCTTGGAAGTGCTCGTAAAGATTTTACATTATTTTTCTCAAAACTCTGCGTTAAAGTGTCTTTTGTCAATATTTGAAGTTCGTATTCTATAGCGCCAAGTAATAATTGATCAGTGTTTGATATCGATTCAATTTCTTCACCTGTATATGTTATTCCATTACCAGATAAGGTTAATTTATTTGCCTTAATTTCGATATTTATAGTAAAATTAGTTGCGCTTGTCAGTTCAATATTAAAAGTTGCATCAACAAGATTATTTATCGGTTCCTCTGCATTAGCTGATTTTATAATAAAAAATGAAGAAAAAACTGATGCAGTTAATATTATGGTTATTAATTTTATTAAACGCATTACACCCACATCCGCTAATAACTAAATAATTCCACCATTTTAAAAACTTTCTTACAAAATTTACGAAATCGCTAAAAACTCATATGTAATTTCAAGGTTGCTAAAAAAATGTATATTATTGGCGGAACAGCATCTAAAACAATTGCAGAAGATTTATCAAAAAATCTAAAAATACCTATAGCAAATACTATATCAAAGCGTTTTCCAGATGATGAATTATATATACGTATTATTGATGATATATCAACAGATCATGTAATAATTATTCAAACTACCTATCCAGATTATAACATTATTGAACTTTTTTTGTTACAAAATGCAGCCGAAGAAGCAAATGCAAAAGAAATTTCAGTTGTTATACCATATTTTGGGTACTCAAGACAAGATAAAAAATTTCAAAATGGAGAACCAATAAGTGCAAAAGCCTTAGCTAATCTTATAAGCTTAAACGCCGACCGAGTAATTACTGTTGATCCTCATAAAGAGCATATTCTTGATTTTTTTTCAACTAATGCTTTTAGTTGTACTGCAGTACCAGAACTTGCAAAATATTTAAAAGAAAAAAACATTGATTTAATTCTAGCTCCAGATAAGGGAGCTCTTGAAAGGGCTAAACTAGCTTCCAAGATAATTGAATGTGATTTTGATTATATGGAAAAAACAAGAATAGATGGTACAACTGTAGAGATAAAACCAAAAAAGTTAGATGCACAAAATAAAAATGTTGCAATAATTGATGACATCATTTCAACAGGTGGTACAATGGCTATCTCAATACAAGAGCTTAAAAAACATGGTGCAAAAAAAGTATTAGTTGCGTGTACTCACGGTCTTTTTGCTGGTGATGCCGTGAAAAAATTAAATTCAGCAGGTTGTGATGAAATAATATCTACAGATACTATATTAAGTGATTATAGCAAGGTAAAGGTTGCAACTTGTTTAACTTCTTTTTTTAATAAATTAATATAAGATAATTATAAATAACACTATTAATTTACGGTTTGATTATTTCACAGGTGAAGATTGATGAGAAAAAGGGCACAAAGAAGAGAAATAACTAGTATAGACGAATCAAAACGTATTTCACAGCCTGCAAAACAAATATTTGAAAAAAAACCATTTAGAATAAGGAAAAACTGGTGGATACCAATTACCTTGATTGGAATATTTTTATTGGTAATATATTTTAATACTTATTACAATCTTACTAGTGGGGTTGCAATTAATCCTGAAGGTGAAGGTTTTGAAAAGTTCTACCTCTCAGGGCCAGATCCGTATTATAACATGAGGCTAGTTGAGGGAACCTATAATACTGGTAAATATCCATATTATTATGAACGTGATCCTTTGCTTAATTATCCTCTTGGAGCAGGAGGCGGAAGAGCTCCGTTACTGAATATGATGGCTTTAGGTTTCAGTAGATTTCTAGCACCATTTATGAATGAGATCGATGCAATTGGTTACTCAATGCAGTTTATCCCTGCTCTTTTTGGAGCACTTATTGTATTTGTTATTTATTTTATAGGAAAAGAACTTTTTAACAAAAAAGTTGGAATTGTTGCAGCAATGCTCATTGCAATAATACCTGCTCATCTCAGCTCAGGGCATGGATCTGCATATAGTCTTTTTGATCATGACTCTTTAAATCTTTTATTATTCTTTTTAACATTTTTATTTTTAATAAAAAGTATTAAAGAGAAAAACTCAACCAAATCATTGTTATATGCTTTATTAGGTGGTGTATTTCTTGCTGGTTTATCGTTGGTTTGGGTTGAAGCTCAATTTCTATATGTTGTAATCGGAATATATGCAATTGTTCAGATGATTATTGATATTTTCACTAACAAGATTGAATTTAAAATTTTTAGAACAAATTCAGTTATTTTATTTACTGGTTATCTTATTTCTTTTCCAGTTGTTTCTTTTAAATCTGCTGGATTTACTGCAAGTATTCCCCTGTATATTTGTATTTTAGTCACTGTTTTTGGTGCATTATATTATTTTTTAGGTGTAAAAAAAATACCTTGGACATTATCAATGCCTACTTTATTTTCAATTGCTGCGGTGGGTTTAGTTTTTATTTATTTTGGAGAAAGTTTGTTTAGTTCTATTAATCTTTTATCTCCATTTTTAAGAATTAGAGGATTAATATTTGGTACTGGTATTTATGGAGATAAAGTTTCAATGACTATCGCAGAGGCTAATACTTATGGTATTAGTCAAACTGTGATGTCGTATGGTCCTGCTCTTTATTGGATAGGTTGGTTCGGGCTTATCCTACTTTTTTATTATTATTATAAAAATAAACTACGGAAAGAATATTTGTTTATAATTGTATTATTCTTGGTTAATATATGGTTGGCTGGGATTGCAGGTCGTTTTATTAATGATATGGTCCCTGTAATTGCTCTACTTGCTGGTTGGATGTTATGGTTATTTGTTGATAGGTTAGATTACAAGCAGATGTTGAGAAATATCAGAGCAGCAGGCGGGGGTTTTCATGGTATTCGAAGGGGTGTTAAATTCCTTCATGTTTTTGGTATTATTCTTATTGTTTTTATTGTGATATTACCTAATTCTTATGTTGCTTTTGATGCAGTTGTACCTTACAATGTTTACGAAAAAACACCTGGTAACTGGACAACTATTAAACAGGAAATGTTTGGTGCAGATTATAGTGGTGCATATGGCTTAGGTATTGTTAAAGAAAAGTATTGGACTGCTGCACTTGATTGGTTAAATGATCAAGATACTGATATTATTGATATTAATAGACCTGCTTTTATTTCTTGGTGGGACTATGGATTTTATGAAGTAGCATTAGGTGCTCATCCAACTGTTGCTGACAATTTCCAGGATGGTATTCCTCCTGCAGCTAATTTTCATACATCTACTAGTGAAGGGGAAGCAGTTTCAGTCTGGATAATTAGATTATTAGAAGGAAATCGAGCCAAAAATAAAGATGTTTTTTCAGAGGATGTTGTTCAGATTCTTACAAATTATTTAGGTGAAAACAATACTAACAACATTAGCAGTTGGATAAATGGATTTTCATCTCCATCTTATGGAGAACCCATTGGAGCAGAGTATGATGAAAAAACTAGTAAAGAATACCCTGTAGGACAACAATATCCTATAAATACAGCTTACCATGACATAGCCGAACTTCTTACAACTAATTTAACAGACGATCAAATCACTTGGCTTTATCATGATCTTCAGAATGTTACAGGTTGGAGTATTCGTTATTATGGAGTTGAAGGTTATGATAAACAGATTTTCAATATATTTGCATTTTTATCTGATAAAAGCTTGCTTTTAGTCAATGGAATTGGCGATGACTTCATTGATTTAAAATATACTGGGTATGAAATAGATCGAACAACAGGCGAAAAAATTGGTGGCGATCAAACATGGGACGCAAAAGAAGTAATTGCTTGGAGCGATCAGGAAAGATCGAACAAGAGAATTACAGGTACAAATCAATATCTTAAAGATCCCTATTTTGAAACCATGTTTTATAGAACCTATATTGGTCCTTCGCAAGGGGAATCAGGGAGTAAGCAAGAATATGATTATCAGATTCCATGTATTGATATGAAGCATTTTTATGCTGAATATATCTCTGATTTTTCCAATCCTGAACTTCAATATTATAATACAGGAAAAGCCGCTGTTGTTATAGCTAAGTATTATGAAGGTGCATATGTTAACGGCTCGGTTTATTTCAATGAAAAACCAATTGATGCTGAGATTATTGTACAGAAAAATCTTACTTATCGCCCAGATTTTGAAATTCCAATTGATCATGATATAAGTGATGTAAATGCTTCTAATACTGTCTTTAATTTAATTGCTGGAGCTGGTGCTTATCTTCAAATTCGTAGGATACTTGGTGATGCAGTAACTGTAATTAAAAATTTCACTTTTGATGGTGCTGAAGGCTCTGAGTATGCCCCAATTAGTGATGATGATGCTATGCGAAAATCGGACAATTATGAAAGGTTTTTAAATATAACTGTTGAACCAGCAAATATTTCCGGTTATGTATATGATGATAAAGATTACAATGGAATTTTTAATAGTTCAGTGGATCAACCTGTAAAAAATATTAATGTTATTGTAACTGAGATTTTAAGTGTAACAACCCAAACTGATCCAACTACAGGACAAGCACAGCAAACCATTGATGATACGGGCAATGTGGTAAATGTAACTAGTAATGCAGATGGCTATTACAATTTTTCAGGGCTTCTTCCAGGATTATATAGACTACAATTTTTAGATGAAAATAATTACATTTTAGATATTATAGATTTGGAGTTATCCGAGGGAAATAATAGTTATGATGTTAAAAAACCACAAACTGGAGACATTGAAGGAAAAGTATTTTATGATGAAAACTTCAACGGTGAATATGACACAGGAGAAGAAATACCGGATGCAGATGTAGAAATATATCATTATGATCCTTATACAGGCGAGCAAAAATTAGAGGGAAAAACCATTACAAGCAGCAATGGTAATTATTCATTTAAAGATCTTTTCCCCGGTAATATAAATGGTAAAGATTTGAATGTGTACATCCTTAGAGCAGAGAAATTACCAGATTATGAATCTGAGTCTGCAGTTTATCCTGCTGAAAACCAAACTATTATTGAAGATATTTCAATAGGTCTAATTCCTGTGAGTGTAAGTGGTTATACAAGACATGAAGGAAAAGCAATAAGTGATATTACAATTAATTTTGAGCCTGATAAATCTATTGAGGAAAACACTGCAGAAACAAATTCAACTACATCAATAGCAGATGGTTCTTATTCATTGGAGCTGTCTCCAGGATATTACAATGTTTCAGTTGATAAACTGGAAGGATCCACTGTTGTTTACTCGTTTAGCGGTAATCTGATTTTGGACATTGGGCAAGGCACTGCATCATATGATATTTCTTTGAATAAAAATTCCACAACAGTTAGTGGAATAACATCATTTGGAGGAGTTTTTAAACCAAATATTAGTATAACTTTTGAACCAGATGGCTCTGAAAACAATACTGCAATTATACAATATGTGACATCTGATATCAATGGATTATATAAGACTGAAATTGCACCTGGTAAATACAATGTAATTGTCAATCAGTCAGTAACTGAAGAAGGTCAAAACTACAGCTATAGTTACAAAGGCTCAAATGTAGAAATATTACTTGTGGAATCATTTGAATATAATATTGCATTGGCAAGAGAAACTATTGACTAAATCGGTTAGTTTTTAAAACTAACCAAATTTTATTTAATCTTGTTTCAAATACTTTTTAATATGCTGAGCTTAGAAGAAGGTAAAAAAGCGGTAGTTTTTGCAAGAAACATTATTGAAAAGTTTGTAAGAAATAGTAAAATTAATGTACCTGATCTTGAAGGTGTTTTTAATGAGAAACAAGGTGCATTTGTGACTATTCATACACATCCTGAGCATAGATTACGAGGTTGTATAGGAATTCCTTTACCGGTCATGCCTTTAAAGGAGGCAATAATTCAAGGTGCACAATCAGCAACTAGAGATCCAAGGTTTTTTCCACTTAATAAAGATGAACTTGATCAAATAATAATTGAGGTTACAATTTTAACAAAACCTGCATTAATTAGTGTTACAAAACCCCAGGATTATTTAAATGAAATCGAAATAGGCCGGGACGGTCTTATTGTTGAGCAAGGATTTTTTAAGGGTTTACTTTTACCTCAGGTTCCGGTTGAGCAAGGCTGGGATAAAGAAGAGTTTTTGTCTCAAACTTGTATGAAGGCAGGACTAATGGCTGATGCCTGGTTTAATAAATCTACAAAAATATCAAAATTCAGTGGGCAGATTTTTACCGAGGTTAAACCAAGAGGAGAAATTAAGGAGAAAAAACTTAATGAATCTTGTAATTGAAGGAAAAGCATATGTCAATGGTGTTTTTCAAAACTGCTGTATTGGTATTAATGATGGTAAAATAACTGAGGTTAAAAAGATTTTAAAAGGTGATAGGTATCTTGATTTTAAAAACAATTTAATACTTCCTGCAGGAATTGATATCCATGTTCATTTTCGTGAGCCTGGGTTGACCCATAAAGAGGATTTTTCTACAGGCTCTATGTCTGCTGCTTTTGGAGGTATTTCTTGTGTTTTTGATATGCCTAATACAATTCCACAAACAACTACTTTAAAAAAACTAACCAATAAGATTGATTTGGCTAGTAAAAAATCATTTGTTGATTTTGGTGTATATGCTGGTATTACAAATAATAATATTATAGACATTGAAGCTTTAGCATCTTTATGTAGCGGTTTTAAAATATATTTAGGCAGTTCAACAAACACACTTTTATTTGATAAAAGAAATTTGAAAGATGCTTTACAAAAAATATCTACAACAAATAAGCCTGTTTTGTTTCATGCAGAAGATGAAGAACTACTTATTAAAAATAAGGGCGTTGAAAACAGCTTATTTGATCATTTAAAATCAAGGCCTTCTATATGTGAAGTTAATTCAATAAAAGAAATTCTTAAAGAAGCTCAAAAAATTGATTTAAAGATTCATATATGTCATGTTTCATCAATTGAAGGACTTGAAATTTTGAAAAAAAGACCAAAAAACATAACTTGTGGTGTTACTCCGCATCATATTTTACTTAATATTGATAAAAATAATTTTAAACAAACTATTTACAAAGTCAATCCGCCAATTAGATCAAATTTTGATAAAGAAGGTTTATTTGATGCAGCAAAAAATGGTATTATCAATGTAATAGAATCAGATCATGCACCTCATACAAAAGAAGAAAAAGAAACAATTTTTGATAAAGCCCCATCTGGAATGCCTGGTGTTGAAACAATGCTTCCTTTGTTTTTATTTTTAGCAAAAAAAGAAGTAATTTCTTTTTCTAAAGTAATTTCTCTTGTTTGTGAAAAACCAGCTGAATTACTAAGTGTTCCTAAAGGACTTATACAGATTGGTAAAGATGCAGATTTAATTGTTGTTGATATTAAAAAGGAAACTAGAGTAAAATCTGAGGATCTGCACTCAAAATGTAGATGGTCAGCCTTTGAAGATTGGAAAGCAATTTTCCCAAAGCATGTTTTTATCAGAGGAGAAAATGTTATAGAGAATAATGAAATCCAGGTTAGTCAAGGATTCGGCAGATTTGTTGGAGAATAAAATTATGTTTGATTTATTTCCTCAGTGGTTTCAGATTTTTTTTATGTCAATGATTCCATGGCTTGAAGCCCGTTATGTTATTCCTGTAGCAATTAAAATAATGGGCTGGCAGTGGTGGCAGGCTTTTCCTTTGGCTGTTGCTGGAAATATACTACCGGTTCCTTTTATTTTATTATTTTTCAAATATATTGAAAAATATCTTAGAAGATTTAAATTTTGGTCTAATTTAATGGATAGGCTTTTTGCTTATACAAGGCGTAGAGCTGATGCAAAAATTCAGAATTATAAATATGCGGGACTACTTTTGTTTGTAGCTATTCCTTTACCTTTTACTGGTGCTTGGACAGGTTCGCTTATTGCATATTTGTTTGGCTTAAAGTTTATAAAATCATTTATTACCATTTTTATTGGTATTGTTGCAGCAGCAGCTATTATGACTTTTTTGACCTTATCAGGCGTGGATATAATGATAATAATACTCGGAATAGTTATTTTAGCAATTATTATGGTTATTTTTGCAATAAGTGGTATGAGCAATAAAAAAAAATAGAGGTTAATATTTATGGATGTAGAGTTAAAAGTGCTTGCACATAAAATCATTAACAGTATTAGCAGAAAGGTAAAAAAAGCAAGCTCTACTGATTTTTATAAATTTGAAAGCAGTATTTCCATTGGCGCGGGTGGTGATGTTACTAAATTTGTTGATAAATTTGCAGAAGATGTTGCAATTGGTATTCTTGATAAAACTAAAAAAAAGGTTAATTTGTTAAGTGAGGAAGCTGGTTTTATTAATCACAATAGTAATTATACATTTGTTTTAGACCCTATTGATGGTACCAGAAATGCATACAGGGGAATTCCATTTTATTCTGTTTCTTTAGCAATTGGTAAATCAAAAATGAGTGATGTAGAATATGCAATTGTTAAAAACATTCCAACTGGTGATGTATTTACAGCTGAAAAAGGGCATGGTGCATTTTTAAATAAAAAAAGAATTGGGGTTCCTGAAGTTCCTCATAAAGAGCCTCTTTCATCTCTTGCCCTTGGTATTAATTTTGATAAGCTGACAATTTCACTTGCTAAAAAAAATAAAGTGCGTTCACTTGGCTCTGCCTCTCTTGAAATGTGTATGGTTGCAATAGGCGCACTTGACTTTTATGTTATCGGCAAAGAGTATATTCGTGTTATTGATATTGCTGCTTCAACTCTTATTTTAAGAGAAGCAGGTGGTTTTGTTAAAAATATTTATGGTGAAGAACTTGACATGCCTTTTAATTTGGATGAAAGAAGCAGTGTTGTAGCTGCTGGTAATGAAGAGTTGATTAAAAAAATTATTTCAGAGCATTTGAAATGAATTTTGTATACTAATTCTTGTTTATAAAAAAATCAAATTACAATTTTTAAAAATTCAAATATAGGGAGTCTGGAAAAAGCGGAATCGGATGGGACAATGCCCCCTTATTAGACTAATCCAGACCTCCCCAATTTAAATATCTTTTATTTATTTAAAAGTCTATTGTTTGCTAATAAATTCTTTTAATGTTTTTTGGTAGTCATCAGGTAAAACAACTTTCCGCTCGACCTCTTGCCACTCTAAACCATAATCATTTAACAATTTCTTTACCATGTCAGGAACACGAGGTGCACATAGAATTCCACGAACATTTGCTTTTTTAACATCTTTTTTAATATCATTAACATACATTCTCAATTGTTGAACTGCAGAAATGGTTGCAAGACTACGTTTTACTTCAATTATAACTGGTGTGTGATTTTTATCGTAACAAAAAAGATCAATTAGCCCTGATTTTACATGTTTTTCCTGTTTACTTATACGTAATCCTTCTTCAATTATACTAGGATTATTAATAATTTCATTGACAAAATCTGTTTCTATTCCAGTTATCATTAATTTAGCATTATCATGTAAAACATCAACAACAATAAGATTTATGCTTCGAAAAACAATTTTCATTTTTTCTGAAGGTGTTGTATTTCTTGAGTTTAAAATTAAATTATTATTTTTGATACTAAAATCTGTTATACTCCCTGCAGGTTGCCAGTTTATCGGTACTCTCATTGTTGGTTGATGAACAAGAACAGCACCGTCTTGTTTAACCATGGTTATTCGTTCACCCCAGTCTAAAAATGATCTAGCCCTACCATGGTAATCAACCATGCAGGAGCCTATTATCAATAAAAAAGTTTTGTCAGCCTTTGATTTATGATATTTATTGATAAAAGCTAAGGCATCTGAAGCAATAGGATTAATAATTGTTTTCGTTAAAATTTTATTTCCCCTTTATTCCTAATCAATTAACATATAATTCTTTATTTTGGTTTTTAACGTAAACATTTAATATAACTATGATTAATTTCAGTTATTAATGACATTAACTAAGGATATATATAAACTGAGTAAAAAGAAGAAATTGCATTTTTCACTTCTAGATCCAGATAAACAAGAACCAAAAGTGGCTGGTGAAATAGCAAAAATTGCAGAAGAAGCAGGAAGCAGTGCTATTATGGTAGGGGGTTCCACACTTATTTCACAAAAACAAGTTGATGAAACAGTTAAAGCAATTAAAAAGTACTCAAGTTTACCAGTTATTTTGTTTCCGTCAGGTGCTAAATTTTTAAGTAAATACGCAGACGCTGTATTTTTTATGAGTTTATTGAATTCACGTAATTTGAATTATATTATTAGGGAACATATTAAAGGAGCACCTTTTGTTAAGAATACAGGGATTGAACCTATTTCTATGGGATATGTTATTGTTGAGCCAGGAATGACTGCTGGTAGAAAAGGCGAAGTTGATTTAATTAAAAAAGATGATATTGACACAGCAGTTGGTTATGCACTTGCCGCGCAATATCTTGGTATGCACTTTTTTTATTTAGAAGCAGGCTCTGGTGCACCAACACCTGTTCCAAGTAAGATGATTACTGCTGTTAAAAAAAATATTGATATTCCATTAATTGTAGGCGGTGGTATTAAAGATGCTGAAACTGCTAAAAAAAAAGTAAAAGCAGGTGCAGATATTGTTGTTACAGGAACCACCTTAGAAAAAGTAAAAAATCTTAAAAAAGCATTAGTTAAAATAATAAAATCTATTGAGGAATAAGTAATTATGAAAATATTAATCGGAATAACTGGAGCATCAGGCAGTATTTATGGTATAAGATTAATTGAAGAACTAGTTAAGACAGGTAACGAAGTACATTTGATTGTTTCTGAAGATGCAAATAAAATAATAAAGTATGAGACAAACTATACTTTTGATAAAATAAAAAAGAAGGTTAATTTTTATTATAATAATTCTGACATGTTTGCTTCTCCATCTAGTGGCTCATTTAAACTTGATGCTATGGTAATTGTTCCATGTAGTATGAAAACATTGTCAGCAATTGCCAATGGTTATTGTGATAAATTGATTTCACGTGCTGGTATTTGTTGTTTGAAAGAAGAAAGAAAACTTATCATGGTAATACGAGAAACTCCTTTAGATTTATCAAGTATTAAAAACATGCTTTCTGCAAAACAAGCCGGTGCAACAATTTTGCCTGCAATGCCTGGTTTTTATCATAAACCTAAAAAAATTGAGGAACTGGTTGATTTTATTGTTGGTAAAATACTTGATCAACTTAAGATAGAGCATACTCTATTTAAAAGGTGGAAATAATAATTTATTTTTCACACATTTTTATAAAGTTCTTAAAAATTTGTTGCCCATACTCGGTGTGTTCAACTTCAGGATGAAATTGTAATCCAAAAAACGGTTTTTTATTATATTTCATCGCCTGTATTTTACAATTTTGACTTTCTGCAAGCCGTTCAAATTCCTTAGGTAGAATTGTTACTTCATCATTATGGGATTCCCATACAATTGATTTTTTTGTGACTTTTTTAAATAATGTATCATTTTCTTTCAACAAAGTAAGCTCTATTTTTCCAAACTCAGGTATTTTTGAGGGTTTTACTTCTCCGCCAAAAAATCTTGCCATAAATTGATGCCCTGCACAGATTCCAAGTATAGGAAAATTAGCTTTTTCAAGAAATTCAGCACAATTTCCAAGCGCACCATCTAAACCTATTCTTGGTGCACCACCTGAAAGAACCAGTCCATCTATATTTTCAAATATTAAAGTTTTAAAAGAAATAATATTTGGTACAATTTTTGTATCAATACCTAAATCTCGTAGTGTACGCCATTCTCTATGGGTCCATTGTCCACCATTGTCCACAACATAAATTTTAACCATATCACTCCCATTCAACCGTGCCCGGAGGTTTATTTGTAACATCATAAACCACACGGTTTATTTTATCCTTTAATGTATTTGTAATTCTTGTTGAAATTCTCTCCATAACTTCATTTGGAATTTTGGAAAAAGCACAAGTCATTGCATCAATGGAATGAACCGAACGAACAGCAATTACATACCCGTATGCTCTTTTGTCTCCATGAACTCCAACAGATTTAACTGGTATAAGAACAGCAAAATATTGCCAAGGCATTTCCATAATGCCTTCTTTTACAGCAGTTTCTATTTCATTTTCCACAATATCACATGCTTCTCTAACAATTTCTGAACGCTCGGGGGTTGCTTCACCAATTATTCTTATTGCAAGACCGGGTCCAGGAAATGGCTGCCGCTCTGATACAGGCAACTTAAGCACTCTTGCAACCTTACGAACCTCATCCTTGTAAAGGTCTCTGAGTGGTTCTACAAGTTTAAGGGTCATTTTTTCAGGAAGACCACCTACATTATGATGAGATTTTATTAAGTCTCTTAAACCTCCACCAGACTCTATCCAATCAGGAGCAATTGTTCCCTGAACAAGAAATTCAACATCTTTTTCTTTAGCAACTTTTTCAAAAATTCTGATGAATTTTTCACCAATTATTTTGCGCTTTTTTTCAGGATCTTCAATACCTTTTAAAGCAGAATAAAAATCTTTACTTGCATCAACAAAATGGTGGTTTAACCCTATTTTTTCCATTAATTTTTTAACATTTTCTGACTCGTTTTTACGCATATAACCTGTGTCAACATGAACAGCAACAAGACGTTTACCAATTGCTTTGTTAACAAGGGCTGCACAAACAGTGCTATCCACGCCTCCAGAAAAAGCAATCAATGCCTTACCTGTGATTTCGTCTTTAATTTTTGAAACTGAAACTTCAATGAATTTTTCAGCATCAAACATTATTTATCACTTTGGATTATTTTTTCTTTCATTTTTTCCCTAAATTTGTTTAATTTATCTACTAATTTTTTATTTTCTATTGAAAAAATTTCAATAGCAAGTAATGCAGCATTATCACCTCTGTCAAGCCCGACAGCAGCAACAGGGATGCCTGGTGGCATTTGAACAATAGATAAAATTGCATCAAAGTTAACTTTTCCACTTACTGGAACACCAATTACTGGCTTAATTGTATGAGCAGCAATATACCCGGGTAAAGCAGCAGAAAGTCCTGCAATTCCGATAAAAATATCGGCATTGCTTTTTTCAACAATTTTTTTTAAATAGTCTGGTGTTCTGTGAGCTGATGCAATTTTTACATCATAAACAATTCCAAATTCATCAAAAATTTTTTTTACTTTTTCCGCAACAGGCATATCTGATTCAGACCCAAGTATTATCAGAACCTTCATATCCATCAAAGCCTGAAATAGTGAAATATTAGTTAATAGTTTCGACAATTAACTTAATTAAAACTCAAAAATTCAATTGTTTGTTTTATTTTTTAGTACAAAAACTTGCATCTCCAGATAAAAGCCAAAACATTTCAATGACTGCCTTTTTTATTTCAGCACAGTCAATAGCACAAGATCTAAGAGAATGGGTAACCTGATATGTTTCACCACGGCATCCTCCTAAGCACCAGTGCCTTACAACACAATTTGAGCATTTTTTATTTCTTTTATCTATAGGATATATTTCTCTCATTTTCTTAAGAATGGGTGATTCCATCCATATTTCAGAAAATGATTTCTCATTAATATTACCTGCTTTAAACTCGGGTAAATAATGATTAACACAAGGATAAATTTCGCCATCAGAATCAAGTAAGACCATCCTTGATCCGGTTCCACAGTAACTAGTCTTTGTTGCAAGTTTGCAGGAAGCAGCAAAAGTTGAAAAATGATCACGACCTGCAAGTTTTAAAAAGTTAGGATTTTCTTTAAACATATTGTATGAGCGTTTTATCATTTCAGTAAGGGGAATTTTTTTTACTGAAACCTGACTTCCTCCGCCTATATATTTCAATGGGGCAAATCTTGTTTCGTCAACTCCTAGTTTTATTGCTAGTTCGTAATAATCTTCTAATTTGTGAAAATTACCAGAATGATAAGTCATACATAAAACAGAATAAGCTCCTTCTTCAACTAAAATTTTTACTCCTTCAATAGCCTTTTCAAAAGAACCTTTACCTCTAAAGATGTCATTAGTCTCTGCGCACTCACCATCAAGTGATACTTGCACTTGTAATCCTATATCTTTTGCTTTTTTTGCAAAATCTCTTGTAATTAAAGTACCATTGGTTGAAATATTCCTCCATTTAAAACCTAGTTCTTTTGCATATTCTGATATTTCCAAAGTTTTATTAGGAACAATAAGTGGCTCACCGCCTAAAATCGAAAGGCAGCATTTTTCTGAAATAAATTCAACGGTTTGATCTAAAAAATTTTTTATTTCATTTTCACTAAGTTCTTTTTTTGGTGGTTTAACCCTAATATTATAGCATGTTTTACATTTTAGATTGCATCGTAATGTTGTATGAATACAGACATCATCTATTTCTTCTTTATTTTCTCGAATCTTAAGACCTTTGTTTTTATTAAAAATTACCCCTACATCAACCAATTTTTGAATTGTTTCTTTTATTTTTTCATCTTTTTCTTTATTTGTTTTTATGATTTCATTAATAAGAGTTTTTGAGTCAAATTTTTTTATTATTTCTGATAATTCTTTGTCTACTACTAACCAGTTTGGAATTTCAGGCCAAATTATCAAGTTTTTATTATTTCTTTCTTCAAAATATTTTGGTTGTAAACCTATAAGATTTTCAAACATTTTATTCTATGTTTTTAGTACGTAGATCCAAACATTTGAAATAATAAATCTGAGAATCCTGAACTGGCTGACACCCCATGTAAATAATAAGCAGATATTGGATGTCTTAAATTTTCATCTGATAATTTTCCATTTGATATTATTTCCATATTTTACCTCCTAAATTAAGTAATTTGTTTAATGTTAACACGCTACTTGTATACAAGTAACATTTAAATACTTTTCTATTAATCAAATAATTTTCCAAAATTTCCATAGTAAACTAATTATATGTGTTTTATCTTCACACCAAAACAAAAACTGGAATAGAAATGAAACTTGTCATTAGTGAAAAAGATATTGCTGCAAGAAGAATTGCATATATTTTATCTGGAGGGAAATTAAAAAGTTCTAAACTTGGTAAAACACCTGTTTATGAATTTTCAAAAGACAATGTAACTTGGAAAGTAATAGGTCTAAGAGGCCACATTATAAATGTTGATTTTCCTGCAGGTTTTAATCAATGGCATAAAATTTCTCCTATGGAATTAATTGAAGTTAATCCTTGTAAAAAAGTAAGTGAGAAAGGTATTGCTGCGGCTTTAAAAACCTTAGTTGAGCAAAACCCATTTTTAATTGTTGCAACAGATTATGATAGAGAAGGAGAATTAATTGGAGTAGAAATAGTAGATCTTCTTAAAGAGTATAATGAAAATATAAATCAAATAAAAAGAGCAAAATTCAGTGCAATTACTACCCAAGAAATTAATGAGGCTTTTGATAAATTAGTTGATATTGACTGTAATCTTTCAGATGCTGGTGAATCACGTCAAGTTATAGATCTGATTTGGGGAGCAGTACTGACACGATTTATTTCATTAACAACTCACAGACTTGGAAAAGATTTTCTTTCCATAGGACGAGTACAATCACCTACACTTGCTTTACTTGTAAATAGAGAAAAGGAAATTAAAAACTTTGAACCTGTGCCTTTTTGGAAAATTATTGCTACATTAAAAAAAGAAAAAACTTTTAATGCTACACATATAAAAAATCAATTTTGGGATGAAAAAGAAGCAAATGAAATTTTTAAAAAAGTTGAATCTTGTAAAGAAGCTAAAGTAAAAAAAGTTGATAAAAAAATTTTGAAAGAAATGCCTCCAACTCCTTTTAACACTACAACATTTCTTGAATCTGCATCTTATCTAGGTTTTTCTGCAGTAAATGCTATGAGTATTGCAGAACAGCTATATATCTATGGTCTGACATCTTACCCAAGAACAGATAATACCGTTTATCCCCCATCTTTAAATTTAAAAGGAATTTTACAAAAATTATCTACCTCTGAATTTTCAAAAGAAGCACAAGAGGTTTTAAGTAATGGACGGCCCTACCCAACTCGAGGTAAAAAACAAACAACTGATCATCCTCCGATTCACCCAGTTGGAGTACCAAACAATGTAAGTTTAAATCCAAATCAACAAAAAATCTATGAACTTATCTGTAGGAGATTTTTAGCTACTTTAGCAAAAGACGCAATATCAGAAACAGTAGATGTTTTAATTGATATTTCTAATGAGGAGTTTAAGACATCTGGTTACAAACTTATCGAGCCGAATTGGAGGTCGATTTATCCATATTTTAAAGAAAAAAGAAAACCATTGCCCGAATTAATTGAGGGACAAATAGTAGAAGTTGTAGAAGTTAAATTAAATAAAGATCAAACCAAACCTCCACAGAGATATACACAGGGTTCTTTAATTGGTAAAATGGAAGAACTAATGCTTGGCACTAAATCAACGCGTCATGAAATTATTCAAAAACTATTCCAGAGAAAATATATCACGTTTTCTCCACTTGCTCCAACTCCAACAGGTATAGCAGTAATCGAGGCAATGGGTGATTGCGATGTGGTAAAACCAAAAATGACAGCAATACTTGAGAAAGACATGGATTTAATTTCTGAAGGTAAAAAAACCTTAGAAGAAACAGTGAAAGAATCCAGGCAAATGCTTACCAATGTGATGAAGACTTTGCAAAAGGACAGTGAAAAAATTAGAATAAGTATAAAAAATGCCCATAGAGAACAAAACACTGTTGGTAAATGCCCTAAATGTGGAAAATCTTTGATGATAAGAACATCTAAAAAGAAAAAAAGATTTGTTGGTTGTTCAGGTTTTCCTGAATGTAAAAACACATATTCTCTTCCTCAAAAAGGAGGAATTATTCTAACCGAAAAGGTTTGCTCTGAATGTGGCACACCAATTGTTAAAATTAAGCCCAAAGGTGGTAGGGCTTGGGAACTATGTTTAAATAGTCAATGTCATGCTAAAAAACCTTATAAAAACAAATAATTATTATTTTTTAGTATACAAATGTATAAAAAGTTATTTATATTAGTGGATTAACTAATAATTAAAAAATATAAAGTGGTGACTCATGATAATTAGATATACAAAAAATTTGGTTATAACTGCATTTATTGTAGCTCTAATCATTATAAGTTCGATAGTGTCAATGGGAATTCGTACAACTATAATCAATAATAATGATGGATTTATTAAAAGTTCTATATCCTCTATTAAAACACCTGCTCAAATTATTACGCCTAAAAGTTATGGATTACTTTCAATGGATGATGATTTTAACAACACAGATAATATTGTTATAACAAACACAACCGGTGATGAGTCTTATCCGTCTATAATAGTTAGTGGTTATAATGCTATAGTTGCATATGAATATAAGTCTGAAAATAATACCCGTATTCATCTTCGTAATTCAGTAAATTATGGCGCAAACTGGTCTAGTGGATATGTCAGTTTTAGCCCTCTATTTAATTCATTTTCACCAAGCTTATGTATAAAACCTTTTTCAAAAACTGCCTATTGCACAGCAATATCAGATAACAATAATTCAGCTGTAATATATGATGTAGAAATACCAAGTATAGATAATATAAATGAGATTAATGCTTACTTATTAGATTGGAGTATCTTCGGATTTTATAATTTTTCCAAACCTGATATAGTATATTATTCAGACACAGGTTTCCCAAATGTACCATTTATGACAGTAGTAATAGGTAGTACTACATATTCGGGCGGGCCATGCAAAAATACTCCAATGTTTTTTTATAGATCTCCAGATGATCCTACTAGCTCAACGATTGCTT
>Ga0209635_10000110_pt1 | contig 48283 bp, 48 predicted proteins | sample DeeMarSWOR230_32_FD_187463 | JGI IMG/M metagenome (GOLD analysis project Ga0209635, IMG submission 187463) | Marine sediment microbial communities from White Oak River estuary, North Carolina - WOR-2-30_32 (SPAdes) (version 2) | ecosystem: Environmental > Aquatic > Marine > Intertidal zone >...
TCAGGCATAGCTGAAGTTCGGTTCTCTAACGACAATACTACATGGACACCATGGGAAGCCTACACAACCTCTAAGGCTTGGACGCTTACTAATGGCGACGGAATAAAGACTGTTTACTATCAAATCAGAAACAACGCTGGTTTGGTCTCTGCTCATTTGGATTGGATAGAGTTGGATACAGACCCCCCAAAAATCTTAGAAATTTTCCCAGATAACGGAACTGAAATAGAGTCATCGACAATTACTGTCACATGGATTGCAGAAGACGAAGCCTCAGACGTAGACCACTTTGAAATTAGGCTGGACGATGGTCCATGGATTAACACCGGAACGAACATGACTTACACGTTTACTTCGACAAATGATGGAAGTCACGTTTTAGATGTTAAGGCAATAGATAGAGCAAGCAACCACGGGCAAGTTCGAATACGCTTTTCGGTTAATACAAGTTTCATTGGAGGACCTGGATGGATCGATGATATTGCTGTCTTTGGCATACTTATCTTTCTAATAGCAGTAGCAGTATTTCTCTTTATTAAGAAAAAGTAAATCTCATCCGTCAAGTTCACTCAAATATTAAAAAGAGAGCCATATTCCGTTGTGGTGCTAGACGACGGTATAATCAAGCTTAATCGAACACGACGCAAGTTTCTCTCATTACTCCATAATTTTTTTTACGATTCCGAATCATCTTTCTACTAAGTCCAAGGCAGTTTTTCGGGTTCTCTTAATAACCGTAGACTCGTTAAGCGTTTTGACCTTTCGGTTTTCCATTAGTATTTCTCCATCTACAATCACTGTGACTACGTCGCTTCCATGAGCGGAATAGACAAGGTTAGCATAGAAGTCATGTGTAGGGGTTAAATGAGGCTTTTCAAAGTCAATAAGTATCAAATCAGCCTTTTTGCCAACCTCCAATGAACCAACAATATCCTCAAGTCCTAATGCCTTAGCGCCTTCAATAGTTGCCATTCTCAAAACTTTTTCTGCTGGTAAAACAGTTGAGTCCACATAATGTGTTTTCTGCAATAGCGCCGCGATTTTCATGCTCTCAAACATGTCGAAGCTGTTATTGCAAGCGGCTCCGTCAGTTCCTATGCCTACCGTCACACCAAACTTAAGGAGGTCATGAATTTTCGGTACACCCGAAGCAAGTTTCATGTTGGCAACTGGATTGTACGCCACCTTAACGTCATGTCTTTTCATTATCTGCATATCTTTCTTGGAAAGGTGAATACAATGTGCAGCTAAAACGTCTGACTTTAAGAAGTCAACTTTTTCAAGTAGCTCCACTTCGCTTAGTCCAAAATCCTTTCTCATAGCTTCTGCCATGCTCTTCGATTCAGCTAGATGTATATGCAAGCCTATATTAAGCTTAGAAGCCATTTTCCGCGCTTTTTTTAGTAGTTCTGGACTACACGTGTAGGCTGTGTGCGGGCCTAATTGAATGTTGATTTTTCCATCAGCGCATCCATGATATTCCCGAGCTATCTTTACGGCTTCTTGAAGCATCTTTCTTCCCCTTTGGCTGCTTCCAGCTTCGATTATTCCAGGAGCTAAAACCGCTCTCAATCCAGACTTTTTCACAGCTTCTGCCACAGCGTCTTCATGAAAGTACATATCGGCGAAAAAGGTGGTACCGCTCTGAATCATCTCTAAACAGCCGAGCAAGGCGCCATCGTATATATGGCTTCGCTTCAGCTTCTGTTCTAAAGGCCATATGGTTTCTCTCCACCAATCATCAAAGGGTTTGTCTTCTGCAATTCCGCGAAAAAGAGTCATAGCAACGTGCGTGTGACAGTTGATTAATCCAGGTAAAGCCACTTTTCCTCGTCCATCTAATGTTCTTTTCGCTCTTATGGGCAAAACCTTGGCTGCTTTTCCTATTTGCCTGATTCTTCCATCCTTAATAGCTATGAAGCCCTTTTCAGTGATTCCTTTTCCACTCATGGGGAGAATTGTGCAGTTGCAAATTAGAATGTCTGCTTCTTTCACGAGCACCACCTGAGCATCATAGGTAATGTTGCGTTTGATAAATAATGCTGTCCAAACGTTAGACTTCTTAGAGAGAAATTTGGAGTAGTGCGTGCGAGAGGCTTAGTTTCCTCTCTACTAAGCGCCCACCTTGTTGAAGGCTAAATCAAAGTTCAGAGATCGTAAGGCTATTTTTGGGACTGGGTTTTTGACAATAGTTTTCGGTTGTTTTTCACTATTAATCCTAGGTGGTTGCCGTTGATTCCTATTTTGCCTATTCCTATTGAAAGTTTTCTGTATATGTGGGTTAGTGATTCTTCTGTGCAGGCGAGTAGGTCTAAGCCTTGCGGTGTTATGCTATAGACCTTTCTTGGGCGTTCGTTTTGTAGGTCCCATTGACTCTTAATGTAGCCGTTTCCTTCGAGAGTTGAGAGAAGTGGATAGATCGTGCTTGGGCCAAAGTATACACCAAAGTTTTTTCGTAGGCTGGCGATGATTTTGTAGCCGTGCACGGGGTGGGCTCGTAGGTACTGAAGAACCACGAGATCTAGAAGTCCCCTCATGAGTTTGATTTGGACTTCCCGTGCTTTATGATTCATATTTTTCACCTGTATTTTTGTTAGGCAGTTTTTCGGTTCGACACAGATACAATATGTCCTGTTTCGGACATATCAAGTCTTTATAGACCCTAAACAGCGATATAAGGGTTTGCGCGTACCTCAAGCATAAAAAAGCATACCAAAGCATAAACGAACTTTTGTATAATTTAAATAACCTTAACCCCCACAGTATCATTAGAACCTAACCCTGGGTATAAAATGGAAGACATAAACCTAAACGAAGCTTTCACCAAGATCATGGAACGCCGATTTGTCAAAAGCTTTCTTGACCTGTTCATTCTTAAACTCATTGAAAGCGAACCGATGTGGGGCTACAAAATCCTCAAAAAAACAGAGGATCTCCACCAAATCAAACTTAGACATGGCGCGCTTTACCCTCTACTTAACGCTCTAGAAGCAAACGGCTTCATCAAAAGCAAACAAGAACTTCAAAAAGGACGCATGAGAAAAGTCTACCGAATCACCCCAAAAGGCACACACCTCCTCAAAACCTCCCAAAACTTCCTAAAACAACAACTATAAGAACCAAAAACAAAGGAGAAAAAAACAAATGAAAACGACAGAAAAGAAAAACCAAAGCACAGAAATCACCCCAGAAGAAACAATTGAGCAACTTCAGAAAATCTTCAAAGAAAAGGGAAGCAGAGCACTCGAAATGGCTAGAAAAGAAATTCTCCAAGAAAAAATCGAATGCAAAGAAGCCCGAAAAGCCCTAACTTACTTCATGACAGAATACTGGCAAGACCGAGCCAGACCAACTTTGCTCTCCCTAGTGTGCGAAGCAGTGGGCGGAGACCCGGAGCTAACGACTCCGATAGCTGTTTCAATGATACTAATAAGCGGCGCATTGGACATGCATGATGACATCATTGATCGATCAGAAACTAAAGATGGGCGCTCAACAGTTTTTGGAAAATTCGGTAAAGACATAGCCCTGCTGGTTGGAGACGCCCTTTTGTTCAAAGGTCTTGCATTGCTAAGCCAAGCCCAAGAGGATGGAGTGCCTGCAGAGAAAATTCAGAGTATTATTGACATTGTTCAGAGGATGTTTTTTGAGCTGGGTGACGCAGAGGCTCTAGAGTTGCAATTGCGAGGTCGACTTGATATATCGCCTAGGAAGTATCTTCAGATAGTGCGGAAAAAAGCGGCAGATGTAGAAGCACACACGCGCATCGGTGCCATCATAGGTAACGCGTCTCCAATTGAGATCGAAGCGTTTGGTGCATATGGCAGGTTGTTAGGCATGTTGATAATATTAAGAGACGATTGGATTGACATTCTGGACTTTAGAGAATTCCATCAGAGAGTCAAAAACGAGTGTTTGCCTCTACCCATACTTTATGGAATGCATAACCAACTAGTTAAAAACAAGTTGGGCAGCCTTCTTCAGAGTGAGATTATAACCGAGAAAAAGGCCAAAAGAATCTTAGAAATGACTCTTGAAGCGGGAGTGATTGAAAATTACCGAAAAGTAATGCGGGTATTGGCTGATAAAGCTACCGCTACTTTGGGAGAAATAAAATACGATACTAAAGGTCTACGACTTCTAGTGAACGCTACGCTTCTGTCTATAGCTGAAGCAGTATAGAAGGAAGGCTTACGCCCACCACCATCTGACCGGAATCTTACTACGTTTCTTCTTCATTTCTATCTCACTGCATATTTGTTACATGTATATTACAGTATAAGACTTGTTGTACACGTCTACAAATCCCGGTGAAATTCGACGCTTTAAGCTGGAGTAACATGGACATTCGATCTGAATTTTTGATACATAATTTTCAATTAGTTAGTCTCTTCTAAGGTATTGTGAGCAGTGTGAAGATTGTCCCGAGAGCATTGGTTTGAAAGAATTGCAACCTCGAAGAGAGATTTTTGGATAATCTTTATTCTCTTGTTCAATGCTTTCACATGGTTTTACATGGCCTTGATGATAATTGATAGAGTTCCATTAAACTTCAAAATAGTATCTACCTTTCGTACAATCTTTTACATTGCCACCATTGGTTCAAGTATAGCTGGGTCTCTTTTAATTGAAAAGATACAACGGCTACATTTACTTTATCTATGGATGACCTTAGGAATAGCCAGCTCGCTTCTGCTCACAAATACTTACAATGTTGCGACTGGATATCTTGCAATTACTTTTCTTCTGTTGGGGGTATCATTTGGATTGGGTATGCCTTCATGCCTAGCTTATCTAGCAGATCACACGCCCATAGAAAGCAGAGGTCTCACAAGTTCAGTTGTATTTTTTGCAGCCAATCTTAGCGCTCTACCTGTGACAATTGCATTCATGAATTTTGACCTTACCATAAACGCAATTATCTTAACTGTATGGAGAGGACTGGGACTTATTTTTCTGGTCTTTCTCAAAAAAGAAGAAAAAGGAAACAAGCCCAGAAAAACAGAAGGAAAACATGTCTCTTTCATGTCCATATTTCATGACAGATCCTTCATTCTCTATCTTCTTCCGTGGGTAATGTTTTGTCTCATAGACATCTTGGAAAAAACTGTTTTAGAAAATTTTTCTGAACCAGACTTTCAACATCTCATACAAACGATTGGTCCGGTAGTTGCTAGTTTTTCCATAGTCATTGGCGGATTGCTGGCTGATAGATTAGGGCGAAAACGCGTTGTGATATATGGTTTTGTTTCACTAGGGTTAGCCTATGCGATAGTCGGCATCGCTCCAACGCTATTGATTGCCTGGTATTTCTATCTGATTATCGATGGTATCGCTGCAGGAATCTTGTGGTTAGCCTTTGTTTTAATATTATGGGGAGATTTGTCCAAACAAGGTGCGAGGGAAAAGTATTATGCAATAGGTAGCTCGCCGTTCTTTGTAAGACCAATCATCCCATTTTTCCTTGCATTCTTCATTCAACTGATTCCTGCAAGTGCTGCCTTCTCGCTGGCCAGTTTCTTTTTGTTCTTGGCTGTTTTGCCTTTGGTGTATGCTCCTGAGACTTTGCCTGAGAAGAAAATTCGGCTTAGGCAATTGCGGAGTTATGCAGAAAGAGCAAAGAAGGTTAGCGAAAAATATTTGAAGAAAAGCAACATTGCAGGTTAGAGTTTTTCGATTGTGTCGGCTATTCTTTCTAAGATTTTGATGAAGGGATGGTCTGGATTCTCATTAGCGAATAGGGCGGTTCCTCCTGCTCGGAGTACGTCGCAGTAGCAGGGTATCATATCTACCATTGGCAGATTTGAGTTGTTCATGAGTTTTTTGGCTAACTCTTGACGGTGGCCCTTTGAAGAGAGGAAGTCGGCGAATACCTTGTTCATTACTAAACCTGTCTTCTTCTCGAAGAGTTCGTAGAGTTCATCTATCATTCTATGCGTTCCTTTTATGTCTGATATGTCCATACCGCTGACTACGAGCACGAGGTCGGCGCTGACAATGGCATTTATCGATGAATATTGCAGACCTGGACTTGTGTCAAAGACAATGTAGTCGATATGCATGTCATTTAGAAGAGTATTCTTAAGTGACAAGAGACGTCCCAATGCCTTCATTTCCCATTTTCTGTCTTTTGCGCTCATCTCACGGATGGCTTCAGTGCTTGGATTGGCGAATCCAATGAGGAGCTTACCTCGCTTGGCATGAGTTTTAGATTGATCTGCTAAAACCTTCTTTATGTCGCAGACTCCGTTTAGATAGTCGTTTACCCAATAATCTGCATTTTTAACTTTGAGTATGGATTGAAGACTTGGAGCTCGAAAATCTAAATCTAAGAGACAAACACTTTTGCCTCTGTTAGCATACAACACCGCCAAGTTTAGAGAGAGCAGAGTCTTGCCAGTTCCACCCTTGTAAGAATGAACCGCTATTATTTTTGCCATGTCTTGTTCTCTCCCTCTTTGTCAACGCAAAAGTAGGCTTTACGGCCTCTCCTCTCTTTTTTCAAATAGCCCATTAGAACAAGCTGGTTAAGATAGCTACTTTCAACAGCCCTTGCTCGCCTCGTTTGCTCAGCCACCTCTTCCGCTGTAGCTTGCTCAAGCTTGCAAAGGGTTATGGCAGTCTTCCTAAGATGGTCTGGCAAAGAAAGAAGCGTCATCACATCCAAAACATCTGGGATCTCAGGAGTCGGTTTCACCTTAGAACTATGCTTCTGCAGTTCAATGATAACCTCCATTTTTTCGTTAAGGCTGTCCAGACTTTCCTTAATTTTTTGCAGCAACCGTGTTTGGGTGCCTTCTAACTTTCGAACGGTCAAAGGCTCGAATCTCCACGTGTGTTTGACACATCTACAGAAAACTAGCGTATAGATTCTATTAAGTCTTACGACATACTTCTCTGTATTCGCAATCTTTTGAACAAATGCTGCAAAACATAGAGAAATCTGTGGCTTCGATGTGCCTTGAATGGTTTAAAGTGAAGCTAGTGTTCTCTTTTGTGAGGACTGGATTTTATCCATAAGGTGCCGAAAATTAGGAGGAAGACTATTATAAGCCAGAAGAACTGGACAAGCGTTTTGGCTGCTGTTACTGTGATGTCTTCTAGCAAAGATTTTCACCATTATTATTGGTCACTTACAATGTTAATAAGGCATGTTTCAGCAGGGAAAGGTTTTGGAGCCCGGAATATTTCGAAAACTGATTCATTCCTACTTCATAAGAGACGATGAGGCTTCTAAATAGGCTTATTCAAATGAAAAATTTAGGAAAGAGTTTTGGACCTTCGGGCTAGTAGAGAGATGGGGGTAGGCGTTTGCCTTGTGCTTCTTCCACTATGGGCAGAACTGTTTTCAGCTCTCTGAAGTATCTGAGCACTGTTAGTCCTCGTTGGGTTATGGCATAGACTATACGTTTCTTTCCAACTGTTTTTTCTTCAATAAGGTTTTGTTGCATGAGAAAGTCTAAGTATTCTTTCAGGACGCTACAGTTGACGTTTGCTTTGTACATTATGTGGGTTAACTTTAGAGGTCCGTGGCGGGCCAAAACTTTCAGGATATCAACATACATTTCCAGTTTGGATCTACGCAATGCATACCCACCTTTTGACACTTTTATTCGTTTCCATATAAATGATTTATGGATTCAAACTACGTTTTCTGGAGGCAGAAACCTCTGCTTTTGACTGGATTTCCGTGAAAACAGCCATTCTATTAATGAATGCTGTAACCAAATCGTCTGCTAGAATTTTCTGTATGTCTTTGGAGAGCTTCTTCATTTCTTCTTGAAAGATTTGCATAATCTTGTTTTCCAGTCGCTTACGTGTAGCTTGAGGTGAAAGCCTTTTCAAGTTTTATCCTCCACGTTTCTGCAATTTGAGGAGTTGGTATTTAACTAATTTATGAATCCAGAATCCACTTTTTATGCAGGCTCAGTGAGATAAGTTTCATAAAACTTTTATAGGTAGAGAGATTCGTCAATATTAGCATTGGTTGGCGGTGCTTTGATGGAACCTAGCAAGAAACCATTGAATGTGCTAACGAAGAGCTTGAACACGTACATTATGATAACTCTTAAGAACGGCGTGGAATATCGGGGCACAATGGTTCAATGCGACGGATTCATGAACATTCTCCTAAATGGTGCCTCTGAACATATAAACGAGAAAGTAGCCGCGAACTATGGAGACATTCTCGTCCGCGGAAACAACATACTCTACATAACAATCGACGTTCCACGTAAGTAGCTTTTGAATACTCGGTCTAAATCTCACAAAACCAGCTGAGGAGATCCTTAATCAAGTATTTTCTCTTATATGCTGAACCATCTGCGAATTCCAAGTAGATACCACTACACTCCTACCATGATTATTACAAAGGGTTCTGGACTCTGTGACTTTTCGCCTTTTCAAACTTGATTGGTCCTTTTTTATGCCACCCATTTATTTTATGTTACCGAAAATGATAAGCAATTATGCGTCTATTTAGCCTCGGAACGTGTGTGATTTGCGTAAAATGGTTCCCATAAATGCTCCGCAAATAGATAAGCGAGAAATTGAGATGGTTGTTAGAGTGCTGAAAAGCGGCTTCTTAACTGCTCGTGTCGGAAGCAGCTCCACGGTTGCAAACTTTGAACAGGCTTACGCCAAATTTGCAGAGGCTAAACATGCTGTTGCGGTGAACAGTGGGACCGCTGCACTTCACATGTCACTCTTAGCAGCGGGAGTGAAGCAGGGTGATGAGGTGATTGTGCCAAGCTTTACGTTTGTGGCAAGTGCAGAAGCCGTGGTCTTAAGTGGTGCAAAACCAGTTTTTGCAGATATTAATCCTCAAACATACAACATTGACCCAGAAAGATTTAGGAAGGCAATAAGCGCTAAAACTAGGGCTGTGATACCCGTAGACCTGTATGGTCTCTCTGCAGACATGCAAGCCATTAGCGAAATAGCTGAGGAGCACAATTTGGCTGTTATCGAGGACGCAGCTCAGGCTCATGGAGCCGCTTATAGAGGGAAATCACCAGGCTATTTTGCTGACATGGCATGCTGGAGCTTCTACGCTAGCAAAAACATGACAACCGGCGAAGGAGGCATGATTACGACTAATAATGATGGATACTCGGATACACTCCGATGTATGAGGTCGCATGGAGAAAAGGGTGAGTATGTGTCGTTCATGCTTGGGCATAACTATCGCATGCCAGAAATAGAAGCTGCGATAGGCATAGCCCAGCTAGAAAAGCTTCCGACATTTTCAGAAAAGAGACGAAGAAATGCTCAGCGCTTAACCGAAAAACTAAATCTCGTAAAACGCTTAACACTGCCTAGGGAACCCGAAGGCTACAAACATAGCTGGTATCTTTACACAGTAAGGCTTCAAGACAATAACAGAACAGGGAGAGACAAGGCAGTAGAAGAGTTACGGAAACGCGGCATAGGAGCAACCATTTACTACAGCACACCAATTCATCTTATGCCTTACTACAGCCAATTCGCGACGCATAATCTTCCAGAAACAGAGAAAGCCTCAGAGCAGGTGTATTCGTTGCCAGTTCATCCGGGTGTAACGCTGCAAGAAATAAATTGTATAGTTGATTCTGTGATTGAAGTTGTCGGATAACAATTAAGGCTTATAAGGCGGAGGTATCCCTCGCAACTTCTTTTTGGTGTTCAATAAAGATCATTTCCTTTTATGAAAAACGACGAAATCTACCTAGGTGAACCACAAGCTATGTTCTGTCCCCATCATGTTTTGACCGATATCGCGTACTGTCCAGAGTGCACTACAAGAGTGGCGTAAAAAACCTCTTTTCAAAAGCGCATTGGTGATCGATCAACCAGTTCCAGATACAATAATATCAAAGCTGAAAGTGCTGATACCGGTTATGTCTTCTGATACATAAAGGATAATCACAAATCCTACAACTTCATCCGGGTTGACTTGCTGTCCTTCGCGATTCCATGTCAAGGTCAAATAATCTGCGGCGTTTGTGGGGTTCCAGTTTTCCGTGGTCATATTCAAGGTCAGGGCTGAATTTCCCTCGTTTCTCAAGAATAGAGTGAAATTCTTCGAGGATCCGGGTTCCAACTGGCCGAAATCAAGTGAGGAAGTAGTGTTTGTACATGCTAGGTCCCAGTATATGCCAAGTCCTACGCCTTTGATGGAACCTGATCCTTGAATAGTCCTTTGAGTTGTGAGCAAAGCGGTAACGGTGCTTATCGCAATAACTGTTATGACGAGAGCATAGATCGCCAACGCTTCAGATTTTTGCATACAGAATCTCCTATATTATATATTAAGATTCACTATAAAGACATAGAATCTTTACCACTAATAAGTCTTCGCGTATTTCTGTTGTGCATAAATACATAAAATAAAAGGCTTTGCCTACCACGATCAAGCTCTTTTAAGCAGAAAATGTGCTACCTGACCCAAAAACACAGTGTCATACAAACAGTTCTGTAAGAGAAAAGTTAAAAGACAAAAGAGAATGACTCTTCTGTAGAGGAATGAATCTTGCCGTTCTTGAAGAAGCTCAAAAAGAAGACAGAAGAGGTAGCGAAAAAGGGGTTAGATGTCGGAGAAAAAGCTGCAAAGAAAGGTGTGGATATAGGGGAGAAGAGTGGAAAGAAAGTGATTAAGGAAACCGAGAAAGCGACGAAGAAAGTAAAGAAAAAACTAGAATAGCCATTCGCAAGATAGCTACTGTTTCTTTTCCTTGATCTTCTTACAGAACTCAATGTACCCATAATGCCACAACAAATAATGCTGTTCAGAAAACGCAAATAGTCAAAATTATGCACCGTGGTAGAAAATGCTAAACTTCCCTCTTTTTCATCATCACTTTATATTACACTAACAAAAACTCACAAGTAAAGAAAAGAAAACTAACAGACCTACAAACCTGCAATTTGTTATCTATCTCAAAGATTTACGCTAACTTGAATAACCTTACCCTTTCGCTTATGACGTCACTTTTCTTTCTTACGTAAGTCTCTTACGAGTCTATTGTGGGCTATCTTAAATTATTCGATGTGCAAGCGCGCATTTATCTGAGTTCTTTCCCACATCCTGGGCATCTGCCACTGTAACGTTCGATGATTTCATCCTGTGAAATTGGTTTAGTGTCTTCATAGAGGATTGTGCCACAATCTTCACATAGAACACATAGCGGCCCAGAAGGTGCTTGGGTGAAACTGTTGCTGACTCTCCCTAATCTGTACTTTTTAAATTGACGATATAAAAGACCTGAGCCAATAACCAATAAAGGTGCTGTGATTGCAACTGTTTTCAGGAATTCCATTAGGAATTGATGCCGTCCAACGAGTAAGATTGTCGAGTAAGTGACTAAGACTGCTGAAGCGGTCACTAAAAGAACTCCTAGAAACAATAGTAAGACGGTGTTGATCCTTTCCGCAAATACGTCGTCCTTGTCTCCTACGGTCACGTAATTTTCTTCCGCAGTGTTGTTTTCCAATAATATATTGTGTATTAATATGTAATAAAAATTCTCGTCTTTTTGTTCCACAGAAATACATATCTAAATTAAAGAAAAGAAAAAATACTGTTTTGACTGGTGATAGCAGAAATCTGCATAGAGAAATTATCAAGAAAATGCGCCCAGGCAGCTAATCCGAACGGATTAGCCTGATCTCAAAGAGTTGTGACCACCTCTTTCCAGTTACAAAGAGTCTGTCTCCTTCTGCATCATACGCAATTCCATTGAGGATATTGTTTGGATCTGGATCTTCTAAGTCTTGAAGACCGCTCAAGTCTATCCACCCGTGAACTTGTCCGGTTTGAGGATCGATTATCGCAATCTTTTGTTCTTTCCAAATGTTAGCATAGATATTCCCCTGAATGTATTCAAGTTCATTAAGCTTAGTCACGGGACCATTATCAAACACTTCGATTTGTCCAGTTTCATCAAAAGTTTCTGGGTCCAAGAAATACAAATTTGCTGTTCCATCGCTCATTATCAGTTGACTACCATCATGTGTGATCCCCCATCCTTCAGTCGAATAGAAAAACTCTCGCAGCAGATCAAAAGAATCTCTGTTATAGACAAAGCCTTTCTTCGATCGCCAAGTTAATTGGATGATCCTGTCACCGAAGATTGTGATGCCCTCACCGAAGAACTGATCTGGCAAAGGGTGAAGTTGCAGGATCTTCCCAGTTTCCAAATCCACGCGGCGTAGTGTGGAATAACCGTAGAGTCCTGTGCCTTCATACAGAACACCATTTTCAAATGCTAATCCTTGCGTGAAAGCATTGCTGTCATGTGGATACACATTGACGATTTCATAGGTATAATGCAATGGTGTATGATTTGCCGGACTAACGGTTAGCCAAACAAGTATAATGACACTAGGCACAAGTATCAGCGTGACGATCAGCATGCATACTACGTACCGCTTTTTCATAAATCTCCTGTAAATCTTCGCACAACAGCAACTTAATATTTACGCGCGCGCAAATTACTCTCTTGCTTTTGATAACAGAATTCACGAAGATAAGACTTAGTGGAGCTATCAGTTCTTATCTCTCTTTCAACAAACAAAAGCATACTTGGCAAAAGCGTTTTCAAAAACGGGAAGTTGGAGTGTTTATGTCCTTTTCATGGGCCAGCTGCGCAGCTCCCTAAATGCCAAGAATATACGTCGCAACGACTGTGGAAGGATGGCTCACGTACACAACGCAAGGTTACGTACAACGCTATCTACGCAGAACTTGTGGCTTCAGATTCAGCGTACTCACGCACGGCTAGGTAAAGCTCAACATCCTTCGCAAGCTGAGTGAAACGTCTAAACCTGAACATGATCTTAGCAACGTCAATCTTGGAAACCTCTTGTCCAATAAGCAAACCGACAAGAATCTTTCTCTCACGCTCGGTGAAAATGTAGCTTCTCAAGGCCCAACCCCATATACCAACTGTAGGGAAAGCATTAAACAATTTCTATCCCAATAGTTAAGAATCGCCAAGTATGCGTCTCACAAAGCGAGGCGAAAAACCTAAGCCGACAGAGAAGCTGGCAAAAGCGGGTCACGGGTCGCAAAAAATCAGAAGCTGAAATCAAAAGCAAACTCATTGACTTCACTAGGTATCTTAAGCGTCAAGGCTACGCGGAAATCAACATAAAGAATAGAACAAGTTTTCTAAAGCGCATGGCTGAAGGGTTGCAGTTAAGGCTTATATTAACGGGCATGAAATATTCTTTCCAACATAGCTGAGGAGGACTATTGGCTCTGGAGAAAAAGACCAAGGTCATCATTATGGGAGCCGCTGGACGCGACTTCCACAACTTCAATGTTTACTACCGAGACAATCTCAGATACGAGGTTGTAGCCTTTACAGCCACGCAGATACCAGGCATCGAAGAACGCGCTTACCCTCCTGAATTAGCAGGTCCCGGCTACCAAAACGGTATACCTATCTATCCAGAGGAAGATTTGCCTGAACTTATCAAAAAACATGAAATAAACGAAGTGGTTTTCGCCTACAGCGACGTGTCACATGAATATGTAATGCGCAGAGCCTCCATAGCTCTAGCCAACGGCGCTGACTTTCGTCTAATGGGTCCACTCACAACAATGCTTAAGGCTAAAGTGCCGGTTGTTTCCATATGTGCTGTCAGAACGGGTTCTGGGAAAAGCCAAACTTCGAGAAGAGTAACAGGAATATTGAGGGAAAAAGGCTTCAGAGTTGTTGTCGTTAGGCATCCTATGCCCTACGGTGACTTAGCCAAGCAGGTGTGTCAACGTTTTGCTTCGCGTGAGGACCTAGACAAATATGAGTGCACCATTGAAGAACGTGAAGAATACGAGCCCCACATCAACAATGGAGTAATCGTCTACGCAGGAATCGATTATGAAAGAATTCTGCTAGAAGCAGAGAAGGAAGCAGACATAATCGTCTGGGATGGAGGCAACAACGACATGCCATTTTACAAGCCAGATCTTCACATAGTCGTAGCCGATCCTCACCGTCCAGGACACGAAGTAGCCTACCACCCTGGAGAAGCTAATCTACGCATGGCAGATATAGTCGTCATAAACAAAGTGGACACCGCTGATCCAACAAACGTGGCAACCGTTAGAGAAAACGTGAGGAGTTCAAATTCAAACGCAATCATAATAGAAGCGGCTTCGCCCATAACTGTCGACAGGCCTGAACTGATTAAAAGCAAAAGGGTCCTCATAGTTGAAGATGGCCCCACGCTAACTCATGGCAACATGTCTTATGGAGCTGGAACAATAGCAGCTAAAAGATTAGGTGTAACAGAGATAGTCGACCCCCGCCCATATGCAGTTGGCTCGATCGTGAAAAAATTTGAAGAATATCCTCATTTAGGAACAGTTTTGCCAGCCATAGGTTACGGTAAAGAGCAGATAAAGGAGCTTGAAGAAACCATAAACCAGACACCATGTGATGTTGTTCTCATAGGAACTCCAATCGACTTAAGACATATTTTGCAGTTGAATAAACCAGCGGCAAGAGCCAAATATGAACTGCAAGAAATCGGTAGACCAACGCTAGAAGACGTACTGAGACAAAAATTTTCAAAATAGAGTTCCATTAATTTTGATTTGCATCCGAAAATCTCACTAAAGTCAGAATCACAATAATATCGTTCTTGCTTAATATTTCAACTGTATAAAATTCTTTCCATCTTTTGTTGTCTTTGAGACCAAAAGTAGATATCCTCAGCTCAATGGCTCTTATTGTGACAATTAATACTTCAAAGCTTTTAAGTTATGGATGATATTATGACAGAACAAGAGACAGTTCCAAAGAAGGAATGGCTTTGAGACCAGAGGAATTGGAGACAATAGTCATGGCGTTGCGTGAACTTGGCCTAAGTTATGATGAGACAGTCAAACTAATGAGTGAAGTTACGAAAGATGAAAAGTCTCTGAGATCCTTATGGGGAAAACCCAGTGCTGAAGGACAGAAGGGCTCTCAACTTATCAAGCTTGGTGTATCCTTGATAGCTTTTCCAATTCCCACGATTGGTATTAAGAAGAGCTTAGGCGCTATGTTGATTGCTGCTGGCTTGCTCAAAGAGAGAACAAAACATATACATGTAGCAGATGTTTACACCACTTTCCAAGACGTAAACAGGGAACTACAGAAGCTTCAGCAGAAATCTTTCTAGATCTACTTCACCCTTAAACATTTGATAAACTTAGAGCATGTCATTTGAGAACAGCAAAAAGATTAGAACAACATTCGGCAGTCTAGGTAGGTGTCTGCGCGAAGTGGTATTAAGATTTGTGGATTGCCACTTCCAGAGAACATTAGCGACCGAAAGGATGGACTACTTTCTAGCAAGTAGTATTAGTCCGCAAAAGATGTTTATAGCTCCGAGAAAACCAAGGGCGACAATAAACAAAGGGTCAGAGAACGAAAACTCCATTGACGTTAAAATCCCATACAAAGACAGAAGGGAAATCAAAGCACCAACGGGTAGCATTAAGAAGGATAAAGCCTTGCCTATTTTCTGCGATGCCTTAAAAACATCCAGCGCCTCAGCGCTCGTTGTATCTTTGAGAAGCTCCAACTCTTGACTTCCAAAGGCGGGGGCTTCAACCACAATTTCCTTTTTCTTGCGTTTTGACATTAAGTTCACAACCAAATGTTGAAATGGATCGATTAAAATAGCTTGCGCATACCGACGACAATGTTCAAAATACCAGCTAAAATCGAAACTATACTCACGAAAACCAAGACATAAGAAGGAACAAGAGGCAGTACAAACGGCTTGAAATCTATCTCGATGAGATAAGCAAACAACGCCGCGAAGAAACCAATGCCAAGGCTGATTCCGCCCAAAGCAACGCGCAACCGATGAAGACCCACCATCCTGAGATGATAAGTTGCCAAGACCAAGCCGATCAAGCCAAGACTCGATATTATCGCGTTTTCAGCATTGACATCTTCTAGAAGTATGGGAAACACTAAAAGCATAAAGGACATAACAAATCCAACTATTGGGGTAAGAGGATAAAGGGGCGCCTTCAGAGGTCTTTCCAGATGCGGTCTATTTTCCCTAAGTTTTATAACTGACAGATTAACTAGGGCAAACACAAGGATGGACGCGAAACTCGCCGCATAGCCGAGAAAACCCACAGCACCAATTGAAGCGAGTAGCATTACGAAAAAGGAGTTGGCGATAACAGCAACGTGAGGGGTCTCGAAACGCTTATGAACCTTGAGCAAAACCTTAGGCAGATAACCGTCTCTGCTCATCCCACGAGTGATAGATGACTGAACCATTATAGCTGTGCTTAACGAAGAAATGCTCGCAACCATACCAGCGATCGCGACTAAGGCGCCTCCTAGTGAGCCCATAATTTTCTCAGCCGCAAAGTTAAGCAAAGAAGACCCAGAGAAGTCTTCCTGTCCCACAACACTAACCGCCACATAGGCAACGCTGCAATAAAGGGCTATCAACAGAACCATCGACAAGAATATAGCCCTAGGAATGTTCTTCTCGGGGTCTCTTATTTCAGGCGCTCCAGCTACAATGGCTCTTATTCCAACAAACATGATGAAAGTATAAGCTGTAGTTGCGAAAACCCCGGATAAACCTTCAAATCGAGGCAAAACGTCCGGGACAGCTTGACCCTGCCAGAATCCACTTAGAATGAAGAGGGCGAAAATGGCTAAAAATGCAACCACCAATATAGTTGTTATTTCTTTCACTCCTCGAACGCTTAGTGCACCAATAATGAATACCAAGATGGCTGCGATTAGATTTGCATAAGGTAACACGTGATTTTGATTCAAAGTAAGTAGAATCGATAATAAGTATGATAGTTGTTGAGCGAAAACTATGGCTGCAAAGGCTGCGCCGAAGACGCTGCTGAGCCACCTCAGACAACCAGTCATAAAGGCAGTAAAGCCTCCGAACGCGGCTTTGGCATATGAATACTCCCCACCCGTCACTGGGAGGGCTGCGCAGAGTTCGCTATAGCTGAACATGGTTAAAAAGCATATTAGTCCCCCAAGGAAAAGTGCAAAAACCATGCTGGCTTGAGCCAGATTGTAAGCATAACCTAATTGCCCAAAAATTTCAAATCCGATGGCACTTCCTAAGCCCATCACTATTGCGCCAAGAAGTCCATGTTTCTCTGCTTTCTTCAACCAAACATCAGCCCTAAAAAGCGTATTAATCTTCATGGATGAGAAAGAGTCCGCTTATAACCGAGAAAAAGCCAAAAACGCTGAGAATCAATAGAGACAGCGGTAGAAGCTCAGCAGCGACATTTAACATGGTTTGACTGTTTAGAAAGTTAAAATAAAGTACACAAACAAGAACAAACGCTAGCAGACCAATTGCACCCTGCGTCATGCCAACGATTATAGCGAGTACTCTTCTAGCCTTCATTTTAGTCACTTCCGCCAAAGTATGATTCCAGACACTAAGTCAAACACTGCGACTAATAGCAAAACCCAGAGGGATATCATGCGATATTCTTGATTTTCAATTGCACTGATATCTACAAAGCCAAAAAAGACCGTGACAAATACACCTACCATTATTATTCCCATAAATATTAGGAAACCGCCTAGAGCTACGGCAAATCTTAGTCTATGTTCATGCATGCTTTTCTCACGGCAGGTTTGCTTTTTAGAAGTTAAATATTTTGTTGGGGTCCTACTATTGAGCCAGTATTTGGCTGAACGCCTTATGTTCTTCTTCTGAGAGCCAGCCTTCCTCTTTTAGCGATTCAAGTTCGTTTCTAACAGATTCGCGTAGATCTTCTTTTTGAATTACATTCACTTTTGTTCCAGCCTCGTTTATTTCTCTTTCAAAAACAGCGTTTTGTTCTATTATGACCGGAAACTTTTTGATGAGAGAGGTTATAGCTTTGGAGCGCGGGACAAGGAGCTGCCTAATCTTGGCTCGGCCCAGGGTCTTAACTTTTACCACAAAGCTCATGCTGTTTGCCACAGAAGGTGGAAAGACATCATACTGTTTCTTTGAATTCACTCGATAGCAAACTACATAAAAAGGCATGTGAATCAGCACATATTCATTGCGTTTCTTTTTAATGCCCAGCTTGCCGAGCTGATCTAATGTTGCTTCTCTAAGTTTCGCCAGATTGTCCATTTGACCAATTATGGTTGAACCTTGTTCTTCAAGCTTTTCCATCTCTTGTTTGCAAATTCGGATTTTGGCGTCTCGTGAAGCTTCGATTTCCTTTAGCTCCCACATGGCTTCATCAATTTGTGTCTCGCATTCTAGCTTTAATCTTGAAATTTCTTGTTTCTTTGCGTTTTCAGGCACCTTTATTCTTTCCTCTACTTCCTTGAGTTCTCTTTCGATTTTTGAAAGCTCTTTCTTATGTTGCCCTATTTCCTCTTTCCATCTTTGTTCTCCAGCATTGTCCTTGTTAATTACACAAGTCTCTATATCGGCTTCGCAACGTTCGATTTTGCTGAGAAGCAATGCCTTAGCCCTTTCAAGTTTAACTCTCTCTTGTGCCAAACGGTAAAGATCTTTCTCAAATCTTTTTGAGACCCTCGTTACTTGCTCATCATATCGTCTACGGATTTTTTCAACCCTCTCCATAACAGCTGGTTTCTTCTTTTCGATTTTCTCATTAAACTCTTGCTCAACTTGCTTTATTTCGATGTGAGCTGCATCGATGTATTCTTTGGTTGTTGTGTTTAGAAGCTTCATACCTTTGTAAAGGCTGTTGGCATCCTTCTCAAATTCGGTCCTTAAACTTTCGAGTTCTCGCTTAATTGAGAAAACTGCGGGTTCATCTAGTGTAGGTCCCAGCAATACGATGTCGGAAAGCGGGGGCTTAACTTGCTCAGCATTGGAGAGATACAATTCGAAGTCTTGGAGAAAGTTTGGATCCGTGAGGAGACCATCTATTGGCCTTTCTTTCTGCTTTTCAGATGCTTGAAAATAGTTGAGGTTATCCGAGAGGAAGGCTGCGTAGGCTTCCCGTGTAGCGGAGCTTCTGTTTACGCCGTTGATAAAGGCTTCTACATCTGGAACTGTATGATAAGGCAAAATGTAGGAGGCAAAGTTTAGCCCATCAAAAACGAGGCTTGCCTTGCCCAAGGGAACAAGCCAAAAAGGGTAGCAAAACTCTGCGATAAACGCAAATTCTCTTGGAGCCCGTTTCAAAACGAAACCTGTACCCCTTTGTCTTTCTAGCTCAGCTAAGCAGAAAATGGCTGCTCTTTCCATTGCTTTTGTAAAGAGTTCCGTACGACTTTCGGATGGAACGGAGAATGGAAGGATTAGCTTTGCAACCTTTTCAGTCACATTTTACACCATTTTAAAGGTTCAACAGCAATATCAAGTTGGAGTGCTTAAAAATGTTGTGAAACTTGGGCATTCAAACTTGGAAAAAGTTGGAACGGCTAACTGTTGATTTTGTATTGACAACCCATTTGGACACTTGGAAAATGAAATTATTGCATGGTTTTAAACACAGTTATTATATGCACGCCTAAGTAACCTTTATCAAAGCTAGCCAAAAATACCAAGTTTAAAACGCCCATAACAAGGCTTGGTGAAAATAAAATGTCTGAGGAAACAGTTTCTCGATTGCCCATAAGGTTCATTATCGATACCATTGGAGAGGTAGAAGGGCAACTTATTCGACACCTGGCGCCAAGAACAGTTGAAGCAATAATAAGAAAACTTCCAATGGAAGGAAGAGCCGCACTTTGGAAGGAAGAGGTCTATTTTGAGATCCCGGTTACAATGGGAAAGGAGAAAGCCAAACCCAAGGTTGAGAAGGGTCAGATAGCCTTCTGGCCCATGGGTAGCGCCCTCTGCATTTTTTTTGGAGAATCACAACCGTATAGTCCGGTAAACATTGTGGGTCAGATAACCAAAGGTTTAGAATTGTTTGAGCACGTAAAAAGCGGAACCAAAATAAAGGTGGAAAAGATTTAAGGAAACATTAACGTGCTGTCAGCCCATCTTTTGAGCAGTTCTTCGCATCTTTTCCTTATCTCGGTGTTTCTGCTTACTTTTTTGAGTTTTTCGAGGAATTCTATGCGTTTTTCTATTAAAGCCATCTCGCCTACTCCGTAGTAGAGTTTGCCTTCAACATAGTCTTTCATCTGCTGAGCTTTCTGCACAATATAGCTTGCGGCGTCAACTGAATCTTCAAGCATAGGCATTGTTGCCCATATAGCCGCATCTGCTTCGTGGAGTTGGCTGAAGCCGTTGATTTCTTCTATCTGCCTTATGTAGGTTCTGAGGAAATTATAATAGTCAACCGACTTGATCAGACGCAGGGCTTCGTTCAGTTTTTCTTTGAAAGCTGAGCTTCCCCTTACAATGAGTTGATGCTTGTAGCCTTTTTCTATGGCTTCTTTGGCTTTTTGCACCTCTTCCTCTGTGTAGATTCGCTTTGGAAAATCCACTCATTTAGCCTCGAAGAACAGAGTTTTCAGTTAACTGGCGTGTATATCTTAAGGTTTCTGCTTCGAGAAATAAACCTGATGACGCCCTTCTGCTCCAATTGCTCAAGCAGGTCTTTTGCCACGCTTAATCGTATATTAAACCGAGAAGCTACAGCAAACGGGGTGAGGGTTTTCATCTTTTTTATTTCGTTAATAATCTTATCGCTTCTTGGATTAGGCAGAACAATTCCAGCAGCTTTCCTTTCGCGTTTGGATGGAGATCCGCTAGATTTGGCTTCTTTTTTTTCACCTTTTCTAGTCTGTACTCTTTCAATCTTCTTAAGAGACTGCTTCTTTTTTCCACCCATCGTGGTTTCACCGGCTATTCAGACTAGAACCGATCTTAATGCTTAAAGGTTTTCCTTCACTAAGTAGTAGTCGTTCTTCTTGGCTTTCTCCTCTTCTGCTCTGGAAGAGGAACTGCATACATTTTCTCCAACGATTGACGATGAAGAGTGTTCATGGTGCAGAAAGGCACGATTTGGTTACCTGGAAAACCGTAGTGGATAGTGCATCTTTCCACTCTTTCTAGGTCGAAGTTGTACGCATCCATGAAGTGCATCAAACCAATCATTAGGGTCTTGTAATGGAAAGGTTTCAGCGACTCGTAGTTTCCACTGGTTATGGCAGGTAGAACTTCCCTCAAGATCTTCGGCTTAATGTTACGCAAAGCCGATGCTCCGATTCTTAGCTTAGCCTTTAATCTGTGACCTTTCCGTAAATCTTCTGCAGCCAAACTTAAATCGTTGAAGAACCCGTCCACATCGCCAAGTTTGGTTATTGGGACTATTCCTTCGTTTTCAACGTAAAGATATGTAGCGGCTCCACAGTGTGGATGACAAGTGAACTCTACATGATATTTCGACTTGTAGGCGTTCAGGAAGTCTGAAATTGGATACGTGCACGGAATTGGATAGAAATCGCTTGTCTTTATCACTCCACCTGTTTGTTTCTCAATGTTGTGAAGAGCCTCTGGAATTGTGATTCTGCCCTGCTTCACTTCCCATTCTTCTGTTCGTCCAGCAAAGGAAACTGGCTGGAAGTTTACACAACGGATAACGTCGATGTTCTCAACCGCGAAATGAATGATACCGCCCAGTTGATGGTCGTTCATTCCCCTGACTATAACAGGAACTAAAACAACGCTTTTGTGCCCTGCTTCTCGACAATTTCCAATGAATTTGAGCTTCGTTTCATAAAGCCACGTTGCATACTTCATTTTTCCCTCCGCGTCCAGGTGGCTTGGAGCTCTTCCAATGTATGGTTCTGGTGTAACACCGTCAAAAGAAAGATAATAAGTGTCCACACCTGCCTTTTGAAGTTGCCGAATGTAATCTACACCTTCTTTTTCGTCGGCTAACCGCACACCATTAGTGTTGATTTCTACGTGCCTGAAACCTTTCTTTTTTGCAATCTTAACAATTTCAATCAGGTCTGGTCGTACGGTTGGTTCTCCACCAGATAATTGTAAGGCTGGAGGTGGAACAGGCAAGTTGCTTCTTAGGTTGTCTATTATGCCTTCAATTGTTTCTAAATCTGGGTTATAGAGGTAGCCTATTTTGCCAGCGTAGGCAAAGCATATGGAACACTGAAGATTGCAGGCGTTTGTGACGTCGATTATTGCGAGAACCGTATGCGACTTATGATTTGGACAAAGTCCACAATCGTAGGGGCATCCCTTCACCGTCTTTGTTCTGGGGTTCAGTATCCCTTTGCCAATCTTTCCATACCTCTCGTATCTTTTGAACATTTCAAAGTCGGACCAGTAAACGTCTTCGAAATGCCCGTGCTTTGGGCAGTCTTTTTCGATTATAACTTTACCGTCTTTCTCTTTCAAGACCGCATCCAATTTTTCAAGGCATTCGGGGCACAAACTGCGTGTGTGCTTGATGAAGCGAGATTCAGAGTTCTGAACATGCGCTTTTTCTCGTCTTTTAAAGGTTTGCAATTTGACACCACTGCTGGTTGTAAACACTTAAAGGGTTTACGAGTGATACATATAAGAAGATTTCCAAACGTTTCCAAAGGTGAAAAGGGTTGGTAAACTCAGCGTCTCTACCTTTAAGCGGAGAAGCAAAAAAAGTTCTAAATGAACTTGGACTCACCCAATATGAAACGCGCGCATATTTGGCTCTGCTTGATAAAGGAAACCTAACCGCCAGTCAAATAAGCGAGTATTCGGAGGTTCCCTACTCCAAGATCTACGAGGTTCTAGCTTCCTTGGAGAAGAAGGGTTGGATTAAGGCTGAGCGCGGAAGACCCAGCAAATACTATCCTAAATCGCCATCAGAAGCCCTTGAAGCAGCTAAGCTACGCCTTGAAGAAATGACGAAATCTTGGGAACAAGCCATACTAAGTGAGTTGCAACCACTCTACGAGAAGCAGGGAATACGAGAAAAACCAGATATATGGATTTTGAGAGGCGAATTTAGCATATTGGCCAAGCTTAAAGAAACGTTGCGCAAAGCCAAAAAGGAGGTAATGATAGCGGCGCCTTCATTGCCGGGAACTTTGGAAGACACCGTTGTTTCCACATTGACACGCTTGCAGAATGCTGGTGTAAATGTGCTCTTCATGATTTCAAGGGAAGCAAAAGATTGGAATTCGAAGATTGCGAGTGTTGCCCAAGTCAGGGTTAGGGATCAAATGTTCGGCGGCGGGGTCATAGTTGACAGCAAGGAAGCCATGCTTTTTCTTGGTGAGGAGAAGCAGACCCTTGTCATATGGTCGAATCATTTGGGGTTAGTCAAATTCGCCAGAGACTACTTCCAACATTTATGGGAATCTTCAACTGTTGTATAGAAAAGAGACGATAAAATCTCTGATTGACCTAATACGTTGGCGGCAGATACTACTTGCCCGCTTAGGCTCCCGGAGGTCTGTGATGGACGCTTATTGTTCTAAAAATTGGAAATATAAGCAACCACTCGCTAAGCCTTTGTTGTAAGAGTGTTGGTTCTTTGAATTCAAAGAACGAGGAGTTTGAATATACGCTTCGTGGAAAAGATTGGGATGTTTATTGGCTTCTATTGAGAGATGGAGACCCCATGAGTGTTCGGCAAGTCCAGAAAGCCTTGCGTTTTAGCAGTCCAAGCGTGGCTCAGCATCATCTTGAGCAGCTTCGTAGATTGGGGCTTGTCCATAAGCAAGATGTTGGAGGTGAATATTCTTTGACCAGCGAGGTGAAGATAGGAGTATTACGTCACTTCATTAAGTTGGGAGGACTTCTCTTTCCTAGGTACTTATTCTATGCCGTTTTTTCAACTGCCTCTCTACTCATTTACGTTTTGGTTCTGATGCAAGGCATCTCCAGTGAAAGCTTGTTTGTTATCTTTTTTGGAGTTATAATCTCAGTAGTTCTTTGGTATGAAGCTTTCCGAGTGTGGTCTCTGAAGCCGTTCTAGTTTTTAGTACAAAATGTTCTAATGCTTGGTATAAAATATCAGTCATCCTTTACTCTTAGTTGGTGAAATTATAGTGGAAAGTAGAATTAAGAGAAAAGCATTGCTGTACGGAGTCTTCGCTATTCTATTAGCCACAACTGTCGCCACTGTAGCGTACAAGTTTGGCGCCTACGAACCAGGAACCGAAACACCTCTGACACCAGAGCCGACGCCACCCTCTGCCTTGTTCTCAACCTTCAACTCGCGCGAAACACTCAGAAACTTCCTTGCTTCAAATTCAGAAACTCAGGGACCATTTCTATTATATAGTCCAGAAGATGTTAGATGGATGAACACGTTTGCTGAGGGCCTCTACGAACCGGGGATGCGCGTGCTCAGTGCCGATGTCTTGACCGTTGACTATTCATCAACGAACATTCAGGTAATGGGTGTTGACGAAGCAGATAATGTGAAAACAGACGGCGAATACCTCTATGTCTTGGCGAATGGAAATCTGCTGATCGTGAAGGCTTATCCCCCCCAAGCTGCCAAGGTTGTGGCCAACGTGACCTTCGGAGACTTACATCCAGTAGGAATATTTGTAGAAGGTGACCATTTGACAGTTTTGGGAAGCAGGTACTTCATCCCTGAGTTTCCGCACGACTACATAACGCCATACTACATAGTGGACATCAGAACTTTTGCAAGAATCTATGACATTCAAGACAGGGCAAACCCCGTGCTGCTGCGTGATCTCATGCTAACAGGTAGCTATTTCAATTCTAGAATGATCGGCAACTACGTTTATTTCGTTGTAAGCCAACCCGCGTACGTGGTTTACGATACAGTTGTGCTTCCAAAAATCTACTCTAATAACGAAATGGTAAAGGAGATAGCTCCTTCTGAAATCCACTACTACAACGGCTCAGACAACTACTATCAATATACTACTTTCGTTGCTATGAACATCCAAAACCTAGCTGAAGCGCCAACCTACATGACAATCATGTTGGGCGGAACGAGTAACATGTATGTTTCTATTAACAACATGTATGTTACATTTCCCGAATTCGGTGGCAACACGACCATATATCGTATCTCTATACAAGGTAAAAATATGACCGCTGAAGCCAAGGGTCAGGTGAAAGGAAATGTGCTTAACCAGTTCTCAATGGACGAATACAACGGATACTTCAGAATAGCCACTGCAACAAGGGTGGAAGGCATTCCTCGAAGCAATCTCTTCATATTGGACATGAGTCTGAAAACTGTCGGCAAACTGCTAGACATTGAAGTTGGCGAAACTTTAGACTCAGCCCGATTCATGGCAAATCGATGTTACCTATCAACATCTGTTGTGAGAAGGGATCCCTTTTTCGTCATAGATGTCGCAGACGTTACGTCGCCAAAGATATTGGGATATTTGAAGATCCCAGGGTTCAACCGCTATCTCCATCCCTACGATGAGAACCATGTTATAGGTGTGGGAGAAGACGAATCTAACAATGTCAAAATCTCGCTCTTCGGTGTCACTGACGTGAGTTCTCCGCAACTCGTAAGCGAGTATAGATTTGGAAGTGACCGGTCTGATACACCAGTATTATGGGATCACAAGGCGTTCCTATTTGCCTACAACAAAAACTTGCTTGCACTTCCAGTTGCAATAGAACAGTACGCGTTAGACAGCTATGAATCAAAGCAAGGCTTATTCGTTTTCAACATAACCATAGATCAAGGTATAGTCCTCAAAGGCAGTATAACTCATCAAGAAGAAGGAGTCAAAGCGTGGGACACCAAATATCATGTAAGACGTTCTCTCTACATTGAAAACGTGCTCTACACGGTTTCAGACGCAAAGATAAAACTAAACAGTCTGGAAACCTTGGCATTCCTAAAAGAAGTTCTACTGGCCTAGCATTCTGCTAGGCAAACTCACCTTTTTTCTACGCGTGCCGGAAATATCTCCATTTGTCGCTGGTTGAAACCTTCCAATGCATTAACGTGTGAAAGGTTATTTGTAGGAGTCTTGAGCGACACCAGGCTTTTCGGTTGTTCTATGACGTATACATGCTGACTGGGGTAGCAATTATCTTTACGTCATTTGAAACCCCTGTTTCTCTTTTTATTTCTCTAGAAACTGTTCTTGCAAGTGATTGATATGCATGATCAGGGATCTCGAAAGCATACAGTCTAATTTGAATATCTGCTTCTTTGTAGCTATGAAGAATTACTTCTGACGTTGTTTGATATGCTTTAACGACATTGTTCGTGGTTTTTTCTATTATTCTTCTAATTTTCTTTTCTAGTTGTAGAGGCTTAGGTTCAACTCCCCACAAATGCAAGACTATCATGCCGCCGACGTTTAGACCCCACACGTTAACCAATAGCAGCCCAAGCGAATAGTGAAATATGTCAAACCGACCAAAGGCGAGTCCCATTCCTACAACAGATGCTGGTGGAATCAAGGAAATGGCAATCTCGACCCCTATTGTCACATCAAAGAGTCTTGGATAATCGATCGAGGGCAGTTGATCTGGCTCTGAGACTATTTTTCGGCGGGCAACCAATACGAAAGAAGCAGCAACACCAGATGATATTGCAATGAACATTGTTAGAAAAACGTCTTTAAGGGTAGGTATTGTTCTAGCCATTGTCTCTGGCGTTACGGTGATTTCCGGTATCAAATGTAGGAAAGCTAGAGTAACTAAAAATGCTATTGTGGACCCTACCGCCAGCAAACCAAATAGCTGCTTAATCAACCCTTTTACAAAAGTTTTCCACTTCTTGTATGCCCATCCGAGACAAACAGCCCTTGAAGGACCCAGAAACGGTGCAGCACACATGGCACCAATTATTACTGGCACATTATTAGCTAGCAAGCCCCCAGTGGCAAGAAGGGATGATACTACAACGAGAGTAAAATAACCGAGTGAAAATTTACTTCCTTCCTCACTGACACGCTCTAAGTTAGAATAGAAGTTTTTAACGTCCCAAATCATTGTTTTCGGACAACATCCTTCCAGCTCTTACTCTGCACGCTCCTGTGTACACCTTTCGCTATTTCTTGCGCTTTCCTGCGCGAAGAAATCTATTTCCTCCCTAACTGGAACATATTCCAAAGACGCTCATGAAAATAATACAAGGCAATCTTTCCAAAAAATTCGATAGCGCCAATTTGAATGCTGACAACAATATCCATTGTAAAAACAAGAACCAGAACCACAGTTGTCGAAGTCGAAATCAATCGAAAGCTTATAGATTTTAAAACGCTTCTCACACGATTTTCCATCAGTCTCTACTCCACACTGTTAATTTCCCTGAATTTGCTCATCTCTTGCGCTTACATATAGATTGTGAATTGTAAATTCATGTTCAAAATCCAACAACTTAATCTCGCATGGATGCGAAGATGAGAGCTGGATGGATAATATATGAATTTTGAAACTTCAACCTTTTCCAACAATTTGGTGTCTGTATGTTTCGGGACTGTTTTGGAAATGGAGAGTTAGAATTTTATTTGCTACGACTCAATTAGAACCATAGAATTTTGAATCTTGATCTTAAAAGTCCTTAAAGGCTAATGCGTCACTAGATCCAACGATTTTCCAGTGCTGACATCGAATTTGGCATAACGAAAACCGCATGTTAACACATTTCCTTTCAGACTTCCTAGTTACAGTGAACAGCCCATGTGAGAACATCGATTCTCGAATGGCTAGAACTTTCATGGTCTTCTACCTTGAAGATCCGCATAGTGTTCTTTGGAATTTCATGTGTCTCAGCTATCTTGACGTATTTATCCACATTATACACCTAGCCTAACACACATTCACAGTGCGATTTTCAAGCAAAGAGGCAATCTAAGAACATCATGACAACGAATCCAGCTATTAACCCAAACGTCGCCTCTCTCGCATATCCCTTCCTATGGCTTTCAGGAATCATTTCATCGCTTACCACGAAAAGCATTGCACCTGCAGCGAAGGCAAGTCCCCAAGGCAGAATCGGCTGAGAAATTGAGACCAGAGCGACACCCAGCAAACCTCCAACAGGTTCAACTACACCAGTTAGGATCGCATACCATATAGACTTGCCTCGGCTGTATCCTTCCCTTAACAAGGGCAACGCAACAGCTAGACCTTCGGGCATGTTTTGTAACCCAATTGCCACGGCTATTACTAGACCTGCTGCCACATCCCCACTGCCGAAGCTTACTCCTACTGCCAATCCTTCGGGGAAGTTGTGGATGGTTATGGCAAGGACAAACAGCCATACCCGTGGCAACCTTGAAGGAGGGCCTTCAACCCCTAGGAATGGATGAAAATGAGGAATGAAACGATCAACTAGATGTAATACAAGGGCGCCCAGCACGAGACCAAAGACCGCAACCAACGGGCCACTCAAATCAATAGCTGGAACTATCAAACTGAAAGAGGTAGCGGCTAGCATCACACCAGCTGAAAATCCAAGCATAACATCTAGCAATCTGTCTGAAATTCGTCTCGTAAACAATACGGGTATGGCTCCTAAGCCAGTGGCGAAGCCTGCAAGTAAGCTGGCTACAGAACCAAGCCAAATTATTTCCTCGATCATACTCAACACATAACTTAGTTGCTCATTAGTGCAGTGAGATCATATACCTATTTCCATAAACTCACATTTCACTCACAATATCCTTTTGCTCAGATGGGAGGACAAATAAACCGTTGCGATTACCACCGGGTGAAGAAAATGAGATCTCGATGAGCAGCACCCCTTCTCAAGGTTTAGATGGCGTTTGAGACTTGCCAGCACAGTGTAGGATCCCGACCATGGGAAACTTTTCGAGAACATCTCCACCGTGTGGAGCTTGCTCTAAGGCATTCGTCAAATCAACACCAGCTCTGTGAAGAACTTGGTGGGTTCCGTCTTTCCAAAGAAAGCTAGCTGACACATCATATACTTTTCCCTTGCATCCTACATACACTGGATTTCCTTTTTCTCCGTTGTATCTGGCAAGTTCTTCTTCTGTGAACTTTTTCAAGCTTCTGGCCTCTCAAAAATGGGAAAAAAGAGGGAAGGGAAATGAAAAGCTATCGGAGGAACTTTGAGACGAAGGGTGAAGTCTCGCCTCTACGCATGAAATGGCCTGATGGTCCCTCACCTAAGAATTCAGAGAACCAGGACTCGTGCTCAATCTCCTCGTTAAGGATTGCCTGCGACAAATCGTAGGTTCGATGGTCTTTTCCAGCAGTCAGGTTACAGATATGCGTATATCCTCGTACTGCGCATCTCTCTGCTTCTACAAGCACGGTTAGCATGGCCTTTATGTCGGTTGGATCCTTAGGTAGTTTAGCAGGAGGACATGCTGAGACATCGTGAAAACCCTTCATGTTATCCGGGAGTTTGCCCCCTAACTCGTATATGCGGGGTACAAGAGCCTCAAAGTGGTTTCGATCCTCAATACGTGCGACCTCTGCGATCTCCTTGATCCCTTCTCCTTCTAGTCCTATCAGATTACATCGCAGGATAGTGTAGTAATAGTAAGTTGTAAGCTCTGCTGCGGCATTCTTGACCAGCAATTCTATGAGCTGATCAACATTGATACCGGCTTTCTGCACCATCTCGCGTGCTACTCTAGCCATATTATCACCTCCTCTTTCTATTCTTCCAAAAGATTTCGGAAAGTATCTAGATGGGCCTCTTCATCTCCTAGGATTTCCTCGAAAAGTCTCCTTGTTGTTATGTCCCTCTCTTCTTCAGCAACCTTGACGGTTTGTCTGTAGAGAGCTACGGCTTCCTCTTCAGCCTTAACATCGTTTCTTATCATCTCTTCTAAGCTTCCGCCAACGAAAATCGGATCTGGCTTGGTTGTAGGGGTTCCGCCTAAATATGCAAGTCTCTCTGCGATGCTCTCTGCATGTTTCATCTCTGTGATGGCTATTTCCTTGAAGATGTCCTCAATTGCAGCTCCCTTTATTCCTGTAGCCAGAACGTGTTGCCACATATACTGTACAGACACTTGAATCTCTCTTGCTATGCCTTTGTTCAGCAATTCCTTCAACTTTTCTGAAGCCATTTTTTCACCATGCAACTTAATATTCTCAGAACACATTTAAGTTTATGTTGCTGTTATGCCACAGCCACACACCTTTAATTTTGGCAGTCGTTGTATAAAGGAAAACACACAACACTCTAAGTTTCCAAAATAAACTCAATCCTTTTTGCGGTATTTCACAGAAAAGGCTTGATTTTCCTCGTTAACTCTAGATTCTATTTTCAAGCAGGTTTTCAAATAATATTCCAAATCTAAACCTAAAGTTAACAAAAGTTAAATTTTGTCCCGCTGATTTTGAGAAAGGCGAAATCTTATGCTTAAGAATATGTTAAAAGCGAAAAGGATAGCGCTAGCTGTGACTCTGCTTCTTTCAGCAATTTCAATTGTCTCCATATCAAGAATCGTCCCAGTAGCTAAAGCGGCTTCTTTAAATGATGTAACAAAGCCTATGGAATTCTACTTTCACTATGTGGACACTCCAGTAACTGTGGCCGGGTTGCAGACGAAATACGTTATGAACACCACGAGATGGTTCAGATTCCCTACTCAAGAAGAGGCATATGCAAACTCCTTCTACAAGCCTGTAGGACAGCCAAAAATAGCTGTTGACTTCTACCTATATCCAAACTTTGCAGGTCCAGCAACCATCAACGGAACATGGCAAGTTTTCGTATGGGTGAATAGTTCAGCCTACAAGCCGGTTGGCTTCAATCTTCAATTTAAAGAAGTTACTGTTGGAGGAGTGACTCTTTGGGACTCTGGACTTGTTAATCCAACTGTTACCAGCACAATTGGCTCATACATTGATGTTCCAATTTATAATTATAATCTGTCCACTTCGCTTGTTCACTCCTTCAATCCTGACACAACACTTCTTGTTGAAGTCACCGTCAATGCTGGTTCCTCTGCGGACACTAGAATTTGGTATGACTCATCTGGCTTTCCAAGCAAAGCTATTCTCCCAATGATGGATTATGCAAGACCTGTATCCACAAAGACATATGCTGTCGATAATTCAGAGACAAATCTTTTTGGTTACAACTGGAGTGAGAGTCAACGCAAGGTCATAGTTCGGGCTAACGTAACCGATCCGCTTGGCGGATACGACATATATCGAGTCAACATGACGATTCTCGACCCGGAAGGGGAACCGGTCGTAGATAGTGTAGACATGACACGTGTGTCTGATGGTCAGTGGCGCATCAACTATGTGCATCTTTTTGAGGCAAACTGGTCTTATCCAGCAACCGCTGTGTTAGGCAACTACACTGTGACAGTCTCGGTCATTGACAATAATGGATACTACCGCGACATTGACATGGGCACGTTTGAACCTTTCATCGAGGAAGGCACACATGTATTTACGATTGGACCTATTGTATACTATGACGCAGCTTTCCTAGTAACTGACGACGCAAACGAACCGTTGCCTAATGCACAAGTCTATATAACTTGGAAAAACGGCACAACAGATCTGTTGCCGCGTTACACAGCAACCAACGGCTTCATCAACCTAACACAAGTAACAGCTGGAAACTACGGCTTCACCATTCTTTGGAAAGATGTCGTCGTCCAGCAAACCATGGTATACGTAGACTCAGATGGTCCATACGCCATAAAAACAAGAGTGTACCAGTTGACGGTTAAGGTTCTGGGAAACAACAGAGTGCCCATTCACGGTGCCTACGTCATTGTTTACACACAGTCTGGCGTTGGCTATGGAGTCGAAATCACCAACGCTGCTGGTGAAGCAGTTTTTCAACTGCCTGAAGGCACTTACAAGATTGATGTTCGCTTTAGTTCCGTCTATTGGCTTAAGGCGGTTACTTCACAGGCAAGTGAACCATCGAGGCTAGTATCTTCATCTGATACATTGATTATAATTTTAGATGATTTTCCACCAGCTGTTTGGACAGCACTTGGATTCTGGCTACTCATTATGTGTTTAGCTGCGCCAGCGATTGCAATAGTTTTCATCATCTTGTATAAGAAAGGCAAGATACTTGGCAAGTAGCTAAGGTCCACCGAGGACCTTTTCTTCAGGTGGCGGAGACTGGATAAGCCCGTGTTTCATTAGCAGTGCAGTGGACTCTCTTGCGCTTTTGATTATGGCTAACGCTCTGTCCCAGAGTTCTTGTCTGCTCGGTTTCACTCTGGCAACGCCCTCTTTAATTGACTCCAACGCGCATGCAACAGCTTCACGTGGGAAAACCTCCCATTCATCCATTCTAGGAGCTATGTCGCCTTCGTGAATTCCCCTTTCCTCTGCAAACTTGGCTAGTTCATTTGCAGCCGCAATGCACATGTCGTCAGTGATTGTCTTTGCCTTTACGTCTAAGACTCCTCTGAAGATTGCTGGAAAGCCTAGAGAATTGTTTATTTGATTTTCAAAGTCAGATCTGCCCGTTGCCACAACTTTGGCTCCTGCCTCCTTTGCTTCCCAAGGCCATATTTCAGGGACAGGATTGGCGCATGCGAACACAACGGAGTTTGTTGCCATAGCGGATATCCATTCTTTCTTGATTGTGCCTGGACCTGGCCTAGACGCTGCGATACAGACATCTGATCCTTTCAATGCTTCTGCTGTGCTTCCAGTTCTGCCTTCAGCATTTGTTTTTAGGCAGAAGTCCCATTTCCACGGGTTTTCCTTTTTTTCTGCTTCTATGTCTTTTCTGTTTGGGTGGAGAATTCCCTTGCTGTCTATCATGATTAGATTTCCGGGTTTGACACCTGCTCTCATGAGGACTATGGCGGTTCGTGTGTTTGCTGAGCCGACGCCTACGATGGATATCAATGCCTCGTTCATTTTTTTGCCTACAACTTTTAAGGCATTTATTAATCCTGCTAAAATTACGGTGGCTGTACCTTGTTGGTCGTCGTGCCAAACTGGGATATTGAGTTGTTCTCTTGCTTTGTCCAGTACGTGGAAGCATCTTGGCTTTTGGATGTCTTCGAGGTTGATTCCTCCGAATGTTGGTTCTATCCATTTGCATGCGGTTATAATGTCGTCTGCCTTCTTGGTTGCTAGACATAGCGGAAACGCGTCGACTCCACCGAGGTATTTGAACAGGAGAGCTTTGCCCTCCATGACTGGTAAGCCTGCTTCGGGTCCTATGTTGCCCAATCCGAGCACTCTTGTGCCGTCGCTTACTACAGCTACGTAGTTCCATCTATTTGTGTATTTGAAAACCAGTTCTGGGTTTTCCTTGATTTCTCTGCACGGTTGAGCTACTCCTGGAGTGTACCATATGGCGAAGTCATCTGAGCTTCGGATGGCGCATTTGGGCATAACTTGCATTTTTCCCTCATAGAAAGTGTGGTAAGCCGCAGCAAGTTTGGCTGGTTTTTTCGCCTTGGCTAAAAGTTCTTCCACGGTCAGTTTTTTGCTCATCTATTATACCTCATGTTTATTTTTCTTAATTTTAATTTAACAATTGGTTCCTTTCCACTTGCGTGTAGAGTTAGTGTTGTTTGTTCTCTGCGCATATAAATATGCCGAGGTTGAAGTCAGATGAACCGTTGAATAAACAGGTAGCGCGCTCAAAAGTTTAAGATGTGAGATTGGATACTTGCTGGTTTATGCTCTTCTTCTCCGTTTGCGTCCAGTTTTTCTCGCGGCTATCAAACCAACCTTTTTGCCTGGGGGAGCATGACGTGAAACCGTCGTAACTTTGCGGGCTCCTCTCTTGCTGCTTCCATAAGGATGTGCAGCCGCTACCATGGCAACTCCTCTTGTTCGGGGGTAAACACGTCCTTTAGCCTTCATTAGGTGGAATTTGGCTCCAGCCTTCAGAAACGGCTTATCCACTCGGCCAGCGCCTGAAATTACTCCAATTGTGGCTCTGCAGAGAGTGTTAAGATAACGGGTTCTGCCAGATGGAAGCTTGATCATCACTCCCTGAGGAGTATGTCCAACCACAAGTGCGTAGGAACCGGAAGAACGCGAAATCTTGCCGCCGTCGCCAGGCGTACGCTCAATGTTACATATCATCGTGCCGTCTGGAACATGGCTGAGCGGTAAGATATTGCCGATGTCGATTGGAGCCTTGCTTCCCATATATATTTGCTGACCTATGTGGGTTCCTTCTGGGGCAACCGTGTAGTAGGATTCGCCTGTTTCAAGCTTAACCAAAGCCAAAGGAGCACCTCTTCCGGGTTCGTGTAAGATGTCTTGGATTTGACCGTTAAAGACTTCTTCGAGTTCCTTTTTTGAAATGGGCAGATATTGCGCTGGGGCTATTCTCTTGTGGGTTGAAGCTCTGAAGGTGGTTGAGCCTCTGCCACGTCTCTGGACTCTGATTCGTTTGCCCATTGGTTTTTCGCCTTCGTATATGCTACCCAAGCCAGTATATAAAACTATTATTGTTGAGAAAATCTTCTGGTTACCAGAAAGTTTGATTCAAGAAAACAAGAGCCTTTTTAGTAAGTAACTAGTGAAGTATTGTAAAATGGTGCGTTAATTGGCGTTTTTCCGTCGCTTTGCTTCTAAACCAGCTAGGTTCTCATGGTTAATTGACGGTAAGATAGCAGGTAGTGCAAGACCCGGAAATGAAACGCAGCTTAATTGGTTATGGAATAAAGGCATACGTGCAATTGTCTGCCTTAACATGGAGCATCCTCTTGACGATGACCAAGTGCAGAATCACGGATTCGAATATGCCTTCATACCAATCAGGGATTTTTCGGCGCCAACAAGTGAACATATACTTGAATTCGTGAATTTTGTCGATAAAATGCTTGAACATAGAAATCCCGTGGTTGTCTCTTGTGGGGCTGGTATTGGAAGAACCGGAACAATGCTGGCTGCTTATCTGGTTAGCAAGTGTAACTCTCCCGAAAAAGCGTTGGAGAAAGTTAGAGAAAAGCGAGGAATCGGAGTGGAATCTTATGTGCAGAGAGAAGCAATTTTCAACTACGCACGCTTCATTGGAAAATGCTCAAATTGAACCGTTCAAGAGAATTTTATCCACGAGTAGAGAGCAGCTCTTATTTCAGCTTTTTTTTGACAAAGCAATTATTTCTCCAGTTGTTTCGAGCTAGTGTACCTAATTTTTGGGAAAATATGTTTAACTATGTGGGCAGATCTGGATTCAGATCGCATTGGTAACGGATCACCTAGATTAAACCACCTTGCATCTTCCAGTTCTTGTGATTTTTTGATTGAAGTTTCCGTGGTTTCAGCTTTGAATGCTATCATCAGGAGATCACGATGCTTAGTAGCATAGGTTCTAAGAAATTCCAGATTAGAAACCTCTAATCCAACTTCTTCATGGACCTCGCGAATAGCTGTCTGTTCCGCATTATCTCCGACATTGATATGACCTGAAATGAGACCCCAGTATGGATGTTTCCAGCCAACTCCTCTTGCTAATAGAACCCTGTTTGAGTTGGTGACCATCACGATAACCGCAGGAAATGGCGTATGGAAAAACACGTAATCACATGCATCACAGTATTTTTCTTTACTTCCATCAAGAAGAGACTTGAAAACCAGCTTCTTTCCACAGAAACTACAGTACTTTCGTTCTTTCATATGATTTAGTCCCTCTTCATAATCATGAATCAGAGTAATAGCTTATTCCGTATAGTTCTTTGGTCACGGACTGATTTAGTACATAACTATTACTGCGCAGGTTAGCTTTGTTTTCTTGCCAAGTAGCTGAAGGAAAATGGTTTGACAATGAATCCTTGGAGGCTGATGAGAATGTTGTCCGTGGGTTCTACGGAATCTGCGAATTCTGATTTGAGTTCTGTGACAAACTTATCATATTCTGTGTAGCTTTTGTGCAGAGAAATCATGATTCCATCGGCATTAGTGCCCTGAGCTTTTGAAGCAAAAATGACATTGGGATACTTGACCATCCATTCCTGTCCCTTTCTCACAAATTCTTTAGTCCTCGGCATTTTGTATTTGCCAGTTGTAATCACCAAGAGCTCATATCCCAGCTTCGCAAAGTCTGGAATTATTGTAAACTCTTTTATGAGTCCATCCTTAACAAGTCGGTTTCTTGTTCTGCTCACTGTCGCTTGGGAAACTCCAAGAATCTTTGCCAGTTCCCTATCACTCCTCTTGGAATCCTTCATCAACTCAAGAAGAAGTCTCAACTTTAACTCTTTCATTTCACAACATCCCTACCTATAATATGTGACTGCATGGATGATTCATTGCTAGCGCAAATTAGCCTTGCGGTTTGTGACGCAAGTCTGGACTGAATTTAGAAATCTGACGAATGATCTTCTTTTAATGTGTTATGTGATACCAAGCCTGCGACGTACACAAGCGCATTTTATCATCCTTTTGATGCAAACTTGATCGCTTCCAAATATCGATCAAGAGCGTTGCCCTTCTTGTCCTTTTCAATTCGATTAATTCCTCGGGTTGAACGCAAATCTAAAAGCTTTCTCAAAAGAAGATTGAAGATCCACTCTGCAAATCGAAAATCTCTCTCGGTGATCTTCTCCTTTGGTCTGCCTTCTCTAACAATTAGATGGGCAAGCTCAGAGCGTTTGTCATACACATCGCTCATCCTTCGCGATAGCTCTATACGTGAATCCACTAAATTCTCAACTACATCTTCTTCGGTGATTTCATACATTTTCTTCTTAAGAAAAAACGCAAGCCATTCAAGAGAGTCACCAAGCAGAAGTGCGACCTTCTCCCTAAATCTCCATCTTAAGTAGTCACTCTTACCTACCAGAAGTCCTTCCATTGATATCACAGTCAATAAAAACTTCAGGTCCAAAGGTGTTGTCATGTCAATGATTCCGTAGGTGTCGACAGCGGACTTGATACGATCCTCAAGTTCATTTGGGTTATCCTTAGAGTATATTTCGTTGATTGAATTGATTAACCCGTCGAAACTTAGCATGTGACTTTGCCATTGCCACTTCTTCACCCCAATTCTACCATACCATTCTCTTTCGGCGACATAGTACTCACCCTCCTTTAACGGAGAGAGATTAACCATGTAGACAGCTTTCAGTATGTTCAAAGACCTATTGGCTTTATCCGAAGCCAAGAGTGTTGCCTTTTCGCGTCCAAATGATTTGATTTCCAAGCAAAAGTAAAGCTCATTCTCTTTTTGTTTCTTATATGATTCAAAGGTTGGACAATCTTCTTTGTCCCTCTCGTAGTCGAACTTCCACCTCTCCGAAATGTACTTTTTAATTCCTTCCGGTAATTTGGGAAAGGAAAACAGTCTTCCGTATCCAATCTCGAATCCTTCGGGAAAATGTGTAAGTTCAGATGCTGGAAAGAAAAATTGATACGTCAATGTCTTTTCAAGCGTCTCCTTGAGATATGCGCTTAAACCCTCCTGGGAGCCCACGTGAGATACAATCCAAGAAATTCTATCCAAGATGTCTCTTTCAGTAAAATTACGCCTGATTTCAGGAAACTTCACCATCTTAGCACCTATCTGCTTAAGTTTTTCATCAGTACGTTTATAGTCACCTTTGTACCTGAGAACCCAAAGTTTCATCAATTCGTCTGTCATCTCCTGCAATTCTTTATTTGTTGCCAACCTTGAGCCACTCCACAAAGATTACATTTCTATTTTCAGCTTATAGAATATTTGCGCGTATATGTCCTAGTATAGGCTAATCGCGGATTCTCTTTTTTCTTAATCTTTTGCTTGGTTCAAGCTTTGCTTTTAACCGTTTGTTCATGCGTTGAATGCCCTTGGTGACATGGTAAGGCTTGAAGCAATATCTGTGCAGCTCGGTGGCATTGACGGCTTCTGTTGGTGTATTGCCGTGTGCCCCTTCATACGGTCTTACAGAGTTAAAGGTAAAAGGCACGTGTCTTTCATGAATTGGTTTTTGTATTTCTATGAAAAATAAGTCAACAGTATCCTTAAATAGAAATACACTTATGTTTTTTCGCCAAAATAGATGCCCAAATAAGGTGACAAAATTTTGAAAGTACCAGATAAGATACAGACTTGGCAGATGACTCAGCCTTGGAGCAAAGACAAAGAGACAGGAAAAGCTATTGAAGGCAAGCTCGAGAAGACCGAGATTCCAGTTCCAGACCTTAAGCGTGAAGAAGTCCTCGTCAAGATAGCTGGCTGTGGCGTTTGCCACACCGACATCAGTTACTTCTATCTCGGTGTCCCCACAGTAAGTAAGCCGCCTCTCACTCTGGGACATGAGATAAGCGGTGTAGTGGTGGCTGGTGATAAGCAGTGGATAGGCAAGGAAGTCATCGTGCCAGCGGTCATGCCGTGCCACAACTGTCCCATCTGTAATGCGGGAAGAGAGAATCGGTGTCTAGCCCAGAAGATGCCTGGAAACAGCCTTGGAATCTACGGAGGCTTCGCTAGTCACATCCCTGTACCTTCAAGAGACCTCTGTCTCGTTGAGGACCGTGGAGACTTTGAACTAGCCGAGTTATCCGTAATAGCTGACGCAATTACATCCCCCTACCAAGCATGCATGAGAGCCGAACTCAAGAAGGGAGACAATGTGGTCGTCGTTGGCGTAACCGGCGGACTAGGCAACTATGTTGCTCAACTAGCCAAAGCCTTCGGTGCCAAGACCGTCATTGGTATCGGTCGCAATCCGCAGAAGTTGAAAAGGTCTCTCCAATACGGAGCTGATTTCGTCATTAATTCTACTGGTAAGGATTCAAGAGCTGTTCGAGATGAATTTCGAGAGATATGTAAAGCCAACGGGTTGCCACATAATTACCTTTGGAAGATCTTTGAGGTCACAGGAAGCGGTCCAGGCCAGGAGATAGCTCTGACCCTATTATCTTTCGTGGGCAAGTTGATCGTAGTTGGTTACAGCGCAACAATGAACCAATATATGATCTCAAGGCTTATGGCCTTCGACGCTGAGATCATAGGCACGTGGGGATGTCCGCCTAAGCACTACCCTAAGGTACTGGAGTGGGTCCTAAATGGAACCATCAAGATAAAGCCTTTCATCGAACTTCGTCCAATGAGCAAGATCAAAGAGGCCTTCAAGGAAGCCCATGCCGGAAAACTAACGAAAAGAGTCGTTCTGACTCCCGACTTCTGAGAGCGCCGCTCGACAGAGTCAGCAAGAACTAATGGTATCTGCTCAGGGGCACTCGCCGCTATTTCTTTAATGTTAGCAACCTAGATATTGTGCGCCTGGGAGCGTTTGAAAGCTCTCACCGAAATGGTTTTATACTATGTATTTCTGTGTAGTGGCAATTCCAAATCGAAGGAATAACAAAACAAGAAATCGGTGGTGATTTTATGGCAGAAAGAAGCAAAGTGAAAATAACGGTTGTAAAGATACCGAGCACAGAAGAGATATTTGGTGATTCTCCTCCAATGGGACAAACTTTCGAGCCTTGCACTCGTTTCAAAGTGGGCCAAGAGTTTACCACTGATGGGACAATGCCTGAGGGATTCTGCCCATGGGCATGGAACAACATATACAAAGAGATATTAACATTAGCATTCGGTGGAAACTTTCCTTGGATGAAGGAAAAGGGAACCGGTGTCTTCTGCTGCACTGATGGATTCAGACCAGTGATCTTTGAGCTTAGAAGAATCTGACAAAAAAAGATACTCACTCGATATCCAAAAGTCGCTGCGCGACCGTCCGCTTAACACTCAAGTTAGTAAATCTACTCAATATGAATTAATGATTGCGAAGAGTATCCATTAGCTGTCGATACTCCTCTTTGAAAGACTTGTGCATCTGCACTTTTTGTGTTTCAGGAAGGAAGGATGAGTCAAGGGCATTAAGAGTCAACTTGAAGAGTTCAGAAACTGTGAAGTTCAGCTGTTGATAAAGTTGTAGATACTCGTTGTTCATGTCTGTGTTAAACATTGATGGGTCGTCAGTGTTTACAGTCACCTTAATACGCTTGTCAAAAAAGGTTCTTATTGGATGCTTTTGCAGAGATGGAACCACTCCAGTCCTTAAGTTGCTGGTCGGACACATCTCAATCGAGATGTCTCGCTTAAGAAGATAATCAATAAGTTCCGGGTCCCGACTTGCAGTTACTCCATGGCCGATACGTTCAACTTTCAGATGATTTATCGCGTCCCATACACTTTCAGGTCCAGCAGCCTCACCAGCATGTGCAACTAGATGAAGACCCATTTCCTTAGCTCTCTGATAAACACGTGCAAAGGGCTTAGGAGGAAACCTCTCCTCACTACCTCCTAAGTCAATAGAGACAATGTTATCACTCTTACTCTCTAACCAGTCTAGGACCTGCATTCCACCGTCCGCTCCATAATTCCGAACCAAATCAATCCTAAGATTGCATTGGATGCCAAAGTCCCGATGTGCCTGACGCACACCTCTATTGATGGCGTCAAGCATCAACCCATAATCAAGACCCTCTCTCACATGGTCGGGAGCAGAAAAGCTTGCCTCAACATACCGTACGTTGCATCGAGCGTCGTCTTCTAACATCTCATACGTGATACGTTCGAATTGGTCCTCTCGCGTGATACACCTAAAAATCGTCTTATAGATGGTGATGAAGTGATGGAAGTCACGATATCGAAAGAACCGACGAACATCATCTACTGTTTCAAAAGCCTTCTTCAATCCTCCTTCCTTCAGAAGCCAGAGCAATGTCTCTGGTCTTATCGAACCAACGATATGAACATGTTGCTCAATCTTTGGGAGACCTCTTATTAATGCTTCAATCTCCACTAAACGACATCTCAGCTATTATGTCCAAATCTATGGCTATAAGAAGCACGCATTTAAGCACGCGTTATTCCAAACGCTAGCCATGAGCCAAGGTTCAAAGAAGCGTGTATTCAAATCCAAGAAAAGAGATTGGCCGCGCTAAAAGAAGGAAGCTCCCTACATTCAATAGCATTATTGTCTTGGTGCGCTCAAATGAATTGTGAATAAGCATTCATGATTCATAACTATTTTTACCTATACAGGCAACACTCAATAGTCGAAGGCGAATAGCATGAAAGCTAGTCTAAAGTATACTCTCTCTCCAGAGGAAATCCCTCAAGCAGAAAGAGTCCCTACAGGGGTTCAAGGTCTTGACATCATGCTCGGCGGAGGCTTGCCATCAAAACCTTGTGTGCTTGTTTGTGGTGGACCAGGCTCAGGGAAAACCATCTTTGGAGTTCAATTCTTATACAATGGTGTAACCAAGTATGATGAAGCCGGCTTGTACATAACTCTTGATGAAAGCCCAGCAAAGCTTAAGAGGAACATGGCTTCCTTCGGTTGGAATCTTGAGAGGTTGGAGAAAGATGGAGAACTGGTGATTGTAGATGCCTCTCCTGTTCGCACTATTCCAACAAAGGTCAAAGTAGGCAACTTCAGCATTCATAAAAAGGATTTCAGTATGCTCAGTCTGATCCACATCATTAAAACCAAGGCTCAAGAGATTCACGCAAAACGTCTCGTCATTGACCCAATCACAATGTTTGTATTGCAGTACCCCGAGGTTACTGAAAGACGAAATGCAATAGTAGACTTGTTTGAGGGAATCACGAACTTAGGCACGACAAGCTTATTGATGACCGAACTCAGGGCAAACATCCTTGAAAGAGAGATACAACCTGAAGAGTTCTTGTCCGATGGTGTCCTCGTCTTCCATAACTTTGTGGATAGTGGAAGGACTATCAGGGCTGTTCAGATAGAGAAAATGCGTGGAGTCTCCCATGACTATGAACTTCGACCCTACAAAATATCGAAAGACGGCATTAATGTGTTCGCAAAAGAAGGCATTTACAAGTAAACTGATTGATGTATGTATACTGGCTTTTTTCAGAGATTCATTTCTCTTCAGCTAGGCACTTCATCGATTCATCTCAAGCGAGTGTCCTGAATTTCGAATCATAATTGTCATTTCATAATACTTTATTCAACTGAACCACATGGATTGTTTGAAAAGCTTTGGAACCGCGCGGTCAGAAATTGAAGGGGAGGTGAAGCCAACAGCTCACTTCATAGGGATAGTTGATGCTGTCGCCTTTGCATTCGGCTGAGTCTCGTAGGAAAGAGGATTCAGAATTATGATGCTTCATGATTTCACAAAGAAAGAAATCGGGGAAAGAAGAAGGATTTGCTCGAAAGTCCTACGGAAGGTTTTAGTATGCTTATTTTTGGTTTTCGTGTTATCGCAGTTTCTTTCATTTCACATGCCTCCTGTGCGTTCTCAGCCGTCTAGTCTGCTAGTCTTCGCTGAAGCTTCAAGCTTTGCAAGATTGGATGACATTGACCCCAGCGGGTGGTTCTATCAAGCCGTGCTCTACAATCCTACAGACAGCAACATAACGGTCACTGGACTGAGATGGTGGTACCAGGCATTCACTCCTGGAACTGATTTTATTGATGACACGAGGAACGCAAGATGCTATGATTCACGATATTTTTCGAATCTTCCATCCGTGTGGGTTTCTGGAAGTGGCGACAGAACGAGATGGGAATACGCAAATGGAACAATTTCCATAACAGTGCCCGCCAAAGAAATCAATGTAACATGGATTGAAGTGCCAACAAATTCTAGGAACGACCAAGCTATAGTGACGACATACTATGTGGAGGCATGCGTAGGCAGTCAATGGATATCCTCGCCCTTCTATTTGTCACATAGTGGGCACGACAAAATAGATAGCACAGTTTTTAGGGCTGATTTCAACTTGACAACAGACCCAAACGATGAAAAACAGAACACAACAAAACACAGTCTTCAAACAGCAGAATGGTTATTCAACGAAGATAGGTCAGTTATTGCGAATTCATCAGCTAGAGTCAGAATAATACCTGTTACTTCATCAAGAAATACTGATGGTATAGATTACGCGACGGTAAACATGACATTGCCGTTCGGTTGGAGTTATCTACTGGATTCTGCATACAACCCCTACGGCGAGAATATAACTCTTTATTCTGTTGACGGCAAAGACAGACTTAGATGGGATTTGGATAAGAATGTCTATCGATATTCTGACAACCAGTCTATGGCTCAAAACTACGTAGAGTTCAACGTCACAGCTCCATACGTTCCCGGAATTCACAACTTCACAATAACTTCGGCTATAACAAGTTTGGCAGAATTATTGACAACAATCGAAAACCAATTCATTTATGCGGTTGTTAAAAACCCTCCAAACGCTACCTTCACGTATTCACCGATAACACCGCTTACAGGCGAAGACGTAACCTTTAACGCCACAGACAGCTATGATCTCGACGGACAAATCGTAAATTACTTCTGGGATTTCGGTGACGGGAACACCGACACAGGTAATATTGCAACACATCAATACGCTGACAATGGAACTTACACAGTTACGCTAACCATAAGCGATAACGACGGATTAGAAGATACAGCCCAAAACACGATAACTGTTCAAAATAGACCACCAATCGCTCAATTCACCGAATCGGCAACAACTGTGTACACTCGAGAAACCATATACTTCAACGCTTCTGATAGCCATGACGCCGATGGTTATATCGTAACTTACTTTTGGGATTTCGGCGACGGAACAAACCCCACCGGCATAACTGTTAGCCATGCATACGTTGAGAGTGGCAACTATACAGTTAAGCTGACAGTTACAGACGATGATGGAGCGTCAACCATAGCCACGGATGTTAAAACTATTCTGAATCGCGCTCCAATTGCTTCATTTGTGATTGCACCTCAAAAACCGATAGCTGGTGAGACAGTAATCTTTAATGCGTCAGATAGTTATGATTTAGACGGAAGCATTATAATCTACACCTGGAACTTTGGCGATGGCAACATCACAACCATACCAAGTTCAACCGTAACACATTCCTACAAAACTTTTGGAAACTACGTGGTAATTCTTAACGTGACCGACAACGACGATTTCTACAACTCCTCAACACTAACCCTAACAGTTCACAATGTTGACGTTGCTATAGTAGATGTTATAGTCTCCACCAATGAGGTTGACCTTGGACAGACAGTCAACATTAGTGTGGTCGTTGAAAATGAAGGTACAATGGATGTTACGTTTGACGTAACAATCTATGCAAACGACACAATCATTGAAACGCGAACCGTACAAGATTTACAGCCGGATGAAACGAGGAACCTGAACTTTAGCTGGAACACTTCCGGCCTAATAGAAAGCGGCACATATGTGATCAGAGTTGAAATTGGGGAAATCCAAGGCGAAGCAGATGTTGCAGACAACATTGACGAAACCGTGCATGTAAAAATACATTCAAGTTCATTAAACATATGGGACAGATTAAACTCATATAAAATACCGATAAGCATGGGAGTTATTCTTTTCCTTTCAGCAATTGCAGGAACAATACTAATCAAGCGAAACAAACATGCTGCTACTCCGAAAACTTTGCCTCCAAAAGAGCTGGGAATTTTTGATACACTAGCTAGTGAAGTAATTCCCGACACTTACTCAGTTATGATAGTTGGTGACGCGGGTTCCGGAAAAAGCGTGCTCTGCCAACAGCTAGTTAGTACGTACCTTAAACAAGGGAAGCCATGTATCTACGTCTCTTATGATTGCTTCCCAAATGAAATAAGAGAAAATATGAAATCCTTAGGCTTAGATACATCAAAATATGAACAGGATGAAACTTTCCTTTTCGTTGATTGTTATTCGTCTATTGCCGGAGTCACAAGCGAAGAAAAGCATAATGTTGAAAAGCCTTTTGAGCTTTCTGAATTGGGTATTGCTATGTCAATAGCAATGAAAGACTTGAGACAAAAGCCAAATAGAATCTTTCTCGATTCTACTGTTCCACTTCTTACACGCTTGGACGCAGCGAAAGTTGCTGAGTTTCTTCAAGACCGCATAGCAAAGATAAAAGGCGAAAAGGGAGTGTTCTTCTTCACAATCGGTGAAGGAATAGTCGAACCTGGATTTAAACGACGGCTCGAGGAAATCGTCGATTGTATTATAGAGTTAGAGGTGGATGAAAAGAAGGTCGAAACAGACAGGAGAATGCGTGTGAAAAAACTGCGAGGAAGAAAATTCCACCATGAGTGGGTATCCTTCAAAATTGAAAGGGAAGGCTTCACAATTTCCAATAAGGCTGAAGATAGTTACTGAACCCACATAATGATATTTTCGCGCGCAATACTCGGAATGTTGAGAAGTCCATAGTTTTGCTGAAGAGTGCTTGCGTGCAAGGCTATGCTGGTGTCAACACCCTGTTCATAGCGTCATCTGCGACGGCCACAGCGTACCCCGCGATTCTACGCAAGTCACGGGCTATCATACTTAATGCCACTGCGGTGTCCACATCCCTTATCTTCTCCAGAATCTTCTTCAGTAAAGCCTTCTCTTTTTCTCTCATGAACCTCATTTTCCCAAACACAACAATCGCAAGTTGAACATTCCTTTCTAGAAAAGCTTGAACGGCTTCCCTCTGCATCTCATATGCAATCTTTGACATCTCTGCCATTGCCGCCAGAATTTCTGAGTTAGCCTTCTTCTTTCCATCAAGAGACAAAATATGCCTTGCAATGGAGGAAGAATGGTAGACCAGTCTGCTAAGGTCTCGTGCAATCAACGCGAAAGTTATGCATTCACGGCAGTTTCTCACCCCAACCTTTTCCGCTATGATTCTGTTCATGCTGGAGAGTGCTACTTGTCGAATCGTCATGCGATAGTGACGTTGAGCTTCTTCACTTCGTTCTATAACCTCCTTGGCAAGTGCAAAGTTCCAATCCAAAACGGACTTTATGGCGTCTTCTTGCAGATGAAGTGAAAAAGAAGAGGTTTTCTCTATGAGCGATTCCAAGGAGAACGTTGTTGGGTCTATCAAAACTTGAAGATTCAGCTTGTCCGACGCTTCTTCAGCCACTTCGACGCCTGGCAACTCCATGCGAAGCTGCTTAAGTCTCCGTTTTTGCTCTGCTGGAATTATCTTTCGGCAGAAGATATTGATCTGGTTGCTTCCCTGGATGTAATAGGTTTCAACACAATATTCGAGAGCAGTCAAATCGGGATAGTCTTCAAGAGACAGCGTCACTTCAAGAGGCTTTTCCGTAGCGGCCACTAGTGGGTAAAGCCTTAGCGAGCCGTCTTCTTCCTCTGAAACAGCTATCTGCTCGCCGCTTGTGAGCTTTCTTTTCTCAACCCACCGTTTGGGAAGCGTTAAGGTGAAGCTTCCTCCCCTGATCTTCTGTAGTTTTCTGATCTCCAAACGACATTCCTCAAACTGCAATTACATACAGGAAATATATAAGTTATATAAAAATTTCTTTGAAAATATTTTTGAGCGAAAAATTAAAACCTATGTCATACTTTAATACCTCAAGAATCCTAACAGGTGCGCCATACTGTGCCAGCCCACGTGAGAATACTGCTCCACGCGATGTTCAAAGAAACGGCAGGGCAAAGAGAAATTCTGCAAGAAGTAAGCTCGGACTTTACACTGCGAGACATGCTCGATTCCCTAGCAAGAAAATATGGAGAAGAGTTCAAAAGCATAATCGACCCAAAAACAGGTCAAGTCCGCCTTGACACGCTCGTCATGCTAAACGGCAAAAGCATAAGAAAGCCAGATGTCCAACTCAGAGACAATGATGTCGTCATGATAACTGTTCCAGTTGGCGGAGGATAGTGAAAGCCAAATGAGCGAAGTCAGATGTCTAAACTGTCTAAAACGTTTCAAGGTTCAACCAAAAGCCAAAGGGGCAACATGCCCAAACTGCAAGACAAGATATCGCATCTCTTGGCCCACACCAACTCAAGCCAAAATCCGAGGACAAGCCTGAAAAAACTTGCTGGACGGGGAAAACTAGAATGGTTTGGAACAGAAAAATAGCCTACATCAACCTTTCAACCAGAAAAGTTGTTCAAAAACCAGTTCCCAAAACAATGCGCCAGCTTTACTTAGGCGGCAGAGGCATCGACATGTACTTTCTCTACAATCATGTAAAACCAAAAATAGATCCGTTGAGCAAAGAAAACGTGCTGTTTATCGGCGCTGGACTACTTGGAGGAATACCATGTCTGGGCGCGGGCCGATGTGACATAGCCGCTAAATCACCTCTAACAGGCGCTGTTGGCGACTCAAACGTTGGAGGCTTCTTCGGCGCTGAACTCCGCTTCGCAGGCTTTGACCATCTGGCCGTCACTGGAAAATCCAGAAAACCCGCTTACATCTGGGTGCAAGACGGTGAAGTTGAAGTCAGAGATGCCTCTCATCTTTGGGGAAAGGACACCATCGAAACTCAAACGGCGATAAGGGAGAATCATGGTGACGAGGACATAAAGAGCCTGGTCATCGGGATAGCTGGCGAGAACTTGGTGAGGTTCGCTAATGTAAGGACAGGAATGAAAAACGCTGCTGGAAGAACCGGCATGGGTTGTGTTATGGGTTCTAAGAATCTTAAGGCTGTCGCGGCTAGAGGGACAATGAATCTTGAATTCGCCAAACCAGCGAGGCTTCTCGATTACTGTAAAGAGATGAACGACATGATAATAGGCACTCGTTGGGCGAATGCGCAGTCAAGATGGGGCACAATGATAATCTTCAGCAATACAAACACAACGGGACTGATAAGAACGAAGAACTTTCAGCTGAATCTACTTGAAGATGGTCAAGACTTGGAACCTGAAAACATCGACCGCTACTCGATAGGCACATCAGGATGCTACGGTTGCGTCGTTCACTGTAGACATCGCTATGTTCTGAAAGATGGACCCTACGCGCCTATTTTTGCTGAAGGTCCAGAATACACTTCGTTAGGCGCCTTCGGAACGATGGTTAACTGTAAGAAGATGGAAACTGTTCTCGTAGCGAATCATCTGGTCAACAAATATGGCTTGGACACGCTTGAAACAGGCGGACTTATCGCTTGGGCTATGGAGCTCTATGAGAAAGGTATAATCAACAGTAAAACGACTGGAGGCTTGAAACTGGATTGGGGTAACGAAGAAGCCCTGTTCGAGTTGATACGTCAGATCGCCATGCGAGAGAGCTTTGGCGATGTCTTGGCCAACGGGTTCCGAGATGCAATTGCTAAGATTGGAAAAGGCTCCGCGTATTATGCTATTCAAGTTAAAGGCATGAGCAATCTTCACTCGGATGAGAGGCCTACTCCAAGCTTTGCTCTGGGCATTGCGACATCGACTCGTGGGAGTGACCATTTGCGCAGTCGCCCTGCGGTTGACATGTATGGCTTGCCTGAAGAGTTTCTGCAAGAGCTGTATGGTGGGCCAGTCTCCTCTGACTACACTTCTTATGATGGCAAGAGCCGAATGATTTGGTGGCAGGAACTTCTCTACGCTGTTACAGACTCTATAGGCATATGTAAGTTTCAGACAGTCTTCTGTGCAGTGCACGCTCCCAAATGGAACGAATTTTCAAAGCTTATTCAACTCGCAACAGGGCTGAAATTCTCAAAGGCGCAACTCATGCAGATAGGAGAAAGGATCTACACGCTGGAAAGAATGTTCAATCTACGCGAAGGTTTCACAAGAAAAGACGATAAA
>Ga0209635_10000111_pt1 | contig 47650 bp, 40 predicted proteins | sample DeeMarSWOR230_32_FD_187463 | JGI IMG/M metagenome (GOLD analysis project Ga0209635, IMG submission 187463) | Marine sediment microbial communities from White Oak River estuary, North Carolina - WOR-2-30_32 (SPAdes) (version 2) | ecosystem: Environmental > Aquatic > Marine > Intertidal zone >...
ATCAAAAGAAAGAATCAAATACCCCCAATCCGTTATCAAACAAAAAGAAACAGAGTTAGTAACCATGAATTACTGACATTTTTAATTTGCAAAAAACCTGACATTTTCTATTTGCGTTGACAACAACCATTTTTTCTCTTGACAGAAAAGTGGCATTTGGGTATACTAATCTGCGAGCTTTTAGAAAAGCTAAAAAGATAGATTCTCAAATTCCAGGAAGGAGGGAAAACCTGCCGCAGAAGCAAAAGGGTTGGTAAGCTAAGTTGAAGCGAGGATTTGAGGGTTTTGAGCCGTCAGACTCAACAGCTGAAAACTTACTCAACCAAGCTTTGGAAACTCAGCCCCGCCTTTGGCGGGATTTTAAACATGGCTGAAGAAATAAGGTATGATTTCGGTACACGGCTTAGTCTCAGAGTTGAAGGAAGTCTGTTTTTGTAAGATAGTGCCGGGTTGAGGCGGAGTGTTCGTCTCATAAATAACTCGGCTTTTTTAAATTATCTGGATAGGAGTTTGGATTTTGAAAAAAAAGCGCCTTAGACTCTTTTTGATTCTCTCTTTAGTTCTCTTAAGCTCAATTTTTGCACTCGACCGGATTCGGGGACAAGATGTCACCCCGCAAGAGGTCACGATCTCGACCCCTGTCACTGCCGAGCCGATGCAGGTTCTGGAAAAGAGTATAGATCCTGAAGAGTATGTACTGGGAACCGGAGATAAACTCTCCATCGACATCTGGGGAGAGCTAAACGTCCATCACACCTTGACAATCACGCCTGAGGGGAATCTGCTGATTCCCAAAGTGGGGAGAGTTCAAGTGGCAGAAGAGCCATTGATAAAAGCGAAGAATGTAATCCGTGCAGCAATTCTGCGATCCTATAGAAATGCTCAAGTGACCATTACTCTAGTGGAACTGAGAATGGTGAAAGTCGCAGTGGCAGGAGCGATCAATGCTCCGGGGATTTACTCAGTGTATGCCAATACCCGGGTGTCGGAGGTAATCGACATAGCTGGTAGGTTTCTGGAAAACTCTTCCCGCAGAAACATCATACTCACTCGCCCTGACAGTAGTACTGCCGTTGTGGATATGTTCAGGTTTGAACGGATAGGTGATCGCAGTAAAAATCCGTATATTTTTGGTGGAGATGCCATTTTTGTGCCGACTAAAGAAGACAACATAAACACTGTGGGAATTTACGGGGCGGTGAAATCAGGGGGTGAATTTGAATATGCTTTCCAGGATAGCATTCTGGACCTGATACGCTTAGCCTATGGTTTAACTATGGACGTGGATCTCCTCCGGGGTGAGCTGATCAGGTTCAACCCGGATCATCTAACCACCAGTACCATCCCCATTGACCTTAAAGCATTGCTGATGGTAAATGATCCCCAGGAAAATTTGCCTCTTTTGCCAGATGATCGAATCTTCATACGAACAGTGCCCAAATTCCACAAGAAAGATCAAGTGAGGGTGCAAGGAGAGGTGTATTATCCAGGAGTATACAATATTGAGGAAGATAAGACGAGGTTATCCGAGGTTGTTGCAAGAGCTGGAGGATTCACCCCCCACGCCTCCCTGGCTGAGGCGGAGATGATCAGGTCGTATAACGTGGTCGATCCTGAATTCGAAAGGTTGAAAAACATTCCTGTGGCAGACATGACCGAGCCGGAGTATGATTACTTCCGACTCAGGTCCCGGGAGAAACCTGGAAGGATAGCATGTAATTTTGAAAAGCTATTTCTGGAAGGATTGGACGCATATGATGTCGCCTTAAAAAGTGGAGATGTAATTAACATTCCACCCAAAAGCATGGTGGTTAACGTTTCAGGAAGCGTGATAAATCCGGGGTTGGTACCTTATGAACCAGACAAGGATTACAAGTATTACATAGATAGGGCGGGAGGCTTTTCTTGGAAAGCGCGTAAAAATAAGATACTGGTCATCAAAGGACAGACCGGGGAAAGAATGAAACCTTCCAATCGTCGTAAAATAGATCCAGGAGATACCATACTGGTGCCGGAGAAGCCGGAAAGGAATTACTGGAAATTCTTCAAAGACACCATGTTGGTATTGGGAAATGCTGCTACCATCTATTTGGTGATTCAGCAAGCCACCGAATGAAAAAAGTTTGAAAGTCAAAGAATGAGGCTGGAGAATGGAAAGAAGAGAACCTGAAACAGAAAAAGTAAACATTTACACCTACCTAACCATTCTGGTGGGCTACCGCAGGTTCATCTTTTTAAATCTGGTTGGAATATGTATAATCGTGGCAATTCTTTCCTTTTTGCTTCCCAGCTGGTATCGTGCCACCACCACCATTCTTCCTCCAGGGGGGGAGGTTTTAGGTTTAGGACTGGCATCTTCGCTTATGGGCACAGCCTCCGGACTTGCCACCTCCCTCTCCCTGCCTTTCATGGCAACCCCGTCGGATGTCTTCGCCGCGATTTTGAAGTCAAGAGTGGTAGGAGAGGCAGTGGTGGAAAAGGAGAATCTGATGGAAGCCTATAAAACCAAGTCTACGGAGGATGCTTTAGGAGAGCTTTTTTCCCATGTGGCGATTGAAGTTACTCCGGAAGGGTTGATATCGTTGTCTTATGAGGACAAAGATAGAATTAGAGCGGCTGCTGTGGCGAATCGATTTGTAATGGAGTTGGACCGGATCAACCGAAAGACAAGCACATCTCAAGCAAAAAGTGCCCGAATGTTTATAGAGGAAAGGTTAACCCAAACTCATGAGGAGTTAACCCGGGCAGAGGAGGATTTAAGGAGATTTCAAGAGGAAAACAAGGCTATCCTTCTGGACGATCAGATGAAGGCAGCCATTGATAAGGCGGCTGACCTTAAAGTTCAAATGGTCTCCTCAGAGATCGAGCTAAATGTGTTGAGCAAAACCCTGTCTCCCACTCATCCCCAGATTAAATCGTTGAGGAGCAGAATAAATGAGATAAAAAAACAACTGGAGATTCTGGAGCGGGGAAATCAGAAAGAAGATTATGAAGGGAAAACGGTTTTAGATGTTCCTTTCGCTGAAGTTCCCTCTCTAAGCCTCAAGCTGGCGCGTCTTTTTCGAGAAGTAAAAATTCAGGAGGGGATATTTGGGCTTTTGACCCAGCAATATGAGCAATACAAAATTCAAGAGACCAAAGATACTCCCACCATTCAAGTTTTGGACAAAGCCGTTCCACCCGAAAAAAGGGCCAAACCTAAAAGGGCACGTCTGGTGGGAATTTCAGGCATCTTAAGCATCTTTGTATCCATGGTTTTTATATTCGGATTGGAATACTTCAAGAGATCGAAACAGAAAAATCCTGAGGCAATTGAAAGACTTGAAGCCCTTTTGGGTGCCTGGAGAAGAGATGTGGAGGATTTGAAAAAGAAGATCTCATTCAGACAGAAAAAGGATTCACCTTAACTTTGTCCTGAGGCAAGGAAGAGGGAAGATTAGTTTTTCGAAGCTAGCTTGTCGGTGGCGAAGCTCGTCTCGATGCTCGAAGCACGGCAGCAGAAGCTGGAAAATTCCCAACAGATGAACAGATGAAAAATTTCAAACATCGAGTTTCGAAAACGAATTTCGTTACGGGTCACGCCAACGACAAACGATAGACTATCTAACCCGGCAACTCTTTAGAAAGGTAAGGTATGATTAAAATCGGTTTAATAGGTTGTGGGGCTTGGGGGAAAAACTTGCTGAGAAATTTTTCCAACCTACCCGGATGTGTGCTCCTTTCGTGTTGTGATGAAGATCCCAAGCAGATAGAGAAACTCTGCCCCAGCTATCCCAAGGTCCAATTCACCCAAGATCAAAAAGAGATCATAGAGAATCCCAATCTAGATGCGGTGGTGATCTCCACCCCTCCGGCATCACATTTCAAGCTGTGTAAGGCCGCTATTCTGGCAGACAAGGATGTGTTCGTGGAGAAGCCTCTGGTGCTGGATGTAAAGGAAGGGGAAGAATTGGTAGCATTGGCAGAAGAGAAGAAAAAGATCTTGATGGTGGGACACATCATGGAATATCATGCCGCCACCTTAAAATTAAAGGAATACATAGATAAAGGAGAATTGGGCAAAGTATATTATCTTTATTCCACCCGGGTGAATTTAGGAAAGGTGCGGGATATAGAGAATGCCCTGTGGAGTTTTGCTCCACACGATATCTCCATGATTTTGTTTTTATTGGGGGAAAATCCTATCTCGGTTACTGCTGCGGGGGAATGTTATCTGCAGAAAGGGATCGAAGACGTTGCTTTCATGACCTTGCACTTTGCTGACGGAGTTATGGCTCATGTTCATGTGAGCTGGCTTGATCCCCATAAGGACAGAAAACTAACTGTGGTGGGAAACAAGAAGATGGCGGTTTTTGATGATACACGCTCTGCAGAAAAAATCTGGATCTACGACAAGGGGGTGGAAACTAAGCAGGATTATAGCACCTACGGAGAATATCTGAGCCTCAGGTTCGGTGATATTATGATTCCCCAAATCGAAAGCACGGAACCGTTGAAGGTAGAATGCCAACATTTCATCGAATGCGTTCAAAGTCGGAAAACCCCGCGAAGTAATGGTCGAGATGGTCTCCGGGTGCTGAAGGTCTTAGATGCCGCTCAGAAGTCCTTAAAGATGGGTGGGTCTCCAGTTAAAATAGAGTAAATCTCTCTTTTCATCAACTTTAACAAAAAATCTTTCAGGAGTCAAAGCATGGAGAACTTCATTGACAAATCTGCTCAGATTGGAGAGGGGACTAAAGTAGGCAGGTATTCGGTTATTGGCAAGGACGTTAAAATCGGAAAAGGATGCATCGTTGGAAACAACGTTACCATCCATCCCGAGACCCAGATTGGAGATTTTGTTAGGATAGATGATAACACGGTGATAGGAAAACAACCCATGAAGGCAGCCACCTCTGCCACCACCAAAGAACAGCAACTCCCTCCTGCCAAGATCGGAGAGGGTTGTCTGATTGGCACATCAGTAGTTATCTATGCCGGTGCCGCTTTGGGAAAAAAGACTTTAGTGGCTGATTTGTCCACCATCAGGGAGAATGTCACCGTGGGAGATTTCACCATCGTGGGAAGGGGGGTGGCTATCGAAAATTTCTGCAAGGTGGGTTCATATTGCAAGTTAGAAACAAACGTCTATATCACTGCTTATTCCGAGTTGGCGGATCGTTGTTTCATCGCTCCCTGCGTGGCCACCAGCAACGACAACTATATGGCCCGCAGCAAGGAGAGATTCAAGCATTTCAAAGGGGTTACGGTTAAAAAAGGAGGAAGGATAGGACTTAATGCCACCATCCTTCCCGGAAAGGTAATTGGTGAGGACTCGCAGGTTGCTGCCGGTGCAGTAGTGACCAAAGATACCCCCCCTAAGAAGATAGTCTTGGGCGCACCAGCCAAGGTATGGAGGGACGTGCCTGAAGATCAGCTACTGGAAAATCAATAGTTCACAGAGGAAGAGAGCCCTCAGAGTTTGAAAAATCTGATTTGCTGTTTTACTTTGAGAGAACGGAAAAAAATTGCGGGAGGATTAGATGAATGTCCCATTCTTAGATCTTAAAAGACAATATAGTTTCATAAAAGAAGAGTTAGATCAGGCGGTTTTTTCTGTTTTGTCCCATGCCAAGTTCATCATGGGACCGGAGGTGAAAGCTTTTGAGGAGAAGGTGGCAGAGTATTGTGGAGCCAAATCTGCTATCGGAGTCGCCTCTGGAACCGATGCTTTGCTTCTCTCTTTGCGAGCCGGTGGAGTGGGATCGGGGGATGAGGTCATCACCACCGGTTTCTCCTTTTTTGCCACCGCCGGGGTCATCACCCGGCTGGGAGCAACTCCGGTGTTTGTGGATATTGATCCGGATACGTACAATATGGCGCCGGATGAGATCAAAAAAAAGATTACCCCAAAGACCAAAGCAATCATGCCGGTTCATCTTTACGGTCAATGTGTGGACATGGATCCAATCACAGAGATTGCAAAGAAGCATAATCTGAAGGTGGTGGAGGATGCAGCTCAAGCCATAGGAGCTAAATACAAAGGCAAAAAAGCGGGAACTTTCGGTGATTTTGGGTGTTTCTCCTTTTTTCCCAGCAAAAACCTGGGGGCGGCGGGAGATGGGGGAATGGTGGTGACGAACGACCAAAAGATGAATGAGCTTTTAAGAATGTTAAGGGTGCACGGAGCCAAGCCCAAATACTATCACTCCATAGTAGGTTACAACAGCAGGTTGGATACCATTCAGGCTGCCTTACTCAGCGTTAAATTGAAGTATCTGGATAGATGGACTGAAAAAAGAAGAGAACATGCTGAGATTTACAACGTTGCCTTTAAAGACCTCGATATCGTTACTCCAAAAGAGGAAGAGTTCAACTATCACATTTATCATCAATACACCATTGCAGTCAAGAACAGAGACGGGTTGCGTGAGGTTCTGAAGGAGAATCAGATAGGGCATGATGTCTATTATCCTGTTCCTCTACATCTGCAAGAATGTTACAGGCACTTGGGGTATAAAGAAGGGGACCTTCCAGTGATTGAAAAAAAAGCCATGGAAGTGATTTCCCTCCCCATATATCCGGAGCTGACCAAAGAGGAGCAGAGTTTTGTGATTGAGACCATAAAAGAAGCAATTTAGTTGTCACCTGGGCAGTTTAGAGTTGTTTGTTCGGGCAGGGGCCCACCCTTCCCCTTAACATGTAAGCCCCGGATCAATAATTGTTCGGATAGTTGAGTATGTATCAAGTTATTGAATATTCAAAAAGCAATGAAAATTATCTCAGTGGTTGGGGCTCGCCCCCAATTTATCAAGCTCTCCTTGCTTTCCAAGGAATTGAGAAAAAAACACCGGGAGATCATTCTCCACACCGGGCAACATTACGATGATGAGCTGTCTCGGGTTTTTTTCTCCGAGCTTTCCATACCAAAACCAGACTACAATCTGGGGATAGGCTCAGCTGAACACGGAGAGCAGACCGGAAAGATGCTGGCATCAATTGAAGAGGTTGTGCTTTTTGAGAGACCGGATCTGGTCATAGTCTATGGAGACACCAATTCCACTCTGGCCGGGGCTTTAGCCGCGGCCAAACAGAATATTCCGATTGCACATGTGGAGGCGGGCCTGCGAAGTTTTGTAAAGTCAATGCCCGAGGAGATTAACCGGGTGGTAACCGACCATGTAAGCTCTTTGCTTTTCTGCCCCACTCCCACTTCGGTCAAAAATCTGAAGAGGGAAGGGATAACAAAAGGGGTGCATCTGGTGGGGGATGTGATGTATGACTCCCTTAGAGTGAATCTGGCTGTGGCGGAGAGAAAGTCAAAGATAATGAAAAAGTTGAACCTGCAAAGAAAGGAATTTTATCTAATCACAATTCATCGGGCAGAGAATACAGACGTTAAGAATAATCTACATAATATAACCGATATAGTGACAAATCTGGACAAAACAGTTGTTTTCCCCCTCCATCCTCGAACCAGAAAAAAACTATCGGAATTCAGACTTCTGGATAGATTGCTTTCAAAACATGATCTTCTCTTAATTGATCCGGTCAGCTACCTGGATATGTTAGTCCTGGAGAAGAACGCCAGATACGTTTTAACCGATTCAGGTGGGGTGCAAAAGGAAGCCTACTTTCTGAGAACCCCCTGCCTCACCTTGAGAGAAGAGACCGAGTGGGTGGAGACTCTGAAGACTGGCTACAATCAGTTGGTGGGATTGGATGTTATGAAGGTGGCTAAAGGAATAGAGATCAAAAACCTCTCTCGGCGCAAATCCGAAGAGAAAACAACGTTGACCGCAAAGGGAGCAACCAAAAGAACAGCTAAGATCATCACAAATTCCAAAATTGAGCGCTTATAACATGGAAAGCATCGGCAAAAAGATCATAAGAAACACCATCTACAATTCAATCGGCAGAATATGGTTGATGCTGGTGATTTTGCTTTTGATCCCTTACATTTTACATAAATTAGGGGTGCAGGTCTTTGCCGTCTGGTCTTTAGTATTTGTGGTGGCAAACTATTTGGGCTTGTTGGATTTTGGCATCAGGACTTCCTTTGCGAAATATATCGCTGAGTACCATACCAAAAGGGATCAAGAGTCGATAATTGCAGTGATCAACAGCGGCTTGATATTCTATTTGCCATTTTCTCTTCTTATAATCAGTTTAGCAGTAATACTAAAAGGCCCTATTATTTCATTGTTGAAGATCCCTCCACCCATCCATAAAGAGTCCATGTTCGCCATACTGGGAATGGTTTTAATTTTCTCTATGAATAATGTCTTTAGTATCTTTGAAGCAGTTTTGGTTGGATTGCAACGTATGGATGTTCAGAACAAGATCATGATATTTGCCTCTATTTTTAATATCGCAGGGACTTTCTTTTTTTTGGAGAAAGGATTTGGCATAAGAGGGCTGGTGATAAACTATGGGATCGTTTCTTTTGTGATCATAATGCTCAATTTATATTTCTCCTATCGTCTGCTCCCTTACATCCGAATCGGCTTATCAAAGGTGGATAAAAAGATCTTTCGAAAATTATTTAACTACGGCATAAAGATGCAGATATGCAACTTTGCTTCCATGATACATCTGCAGGCAGACAAACTAATCTTGAGCTATTTTTTAGGACTTAACTTTGTGACCTTCTATGAATTGGGACAAAAAGCGGCCAGGGCGATCAAAACCCTACCTGTTCTTCTGCTTTCCGCCTTGGTGCCAGCGGTATCAGAGTTGGAGGCAAGCAATGATAAAGAGAAGCTAAAGGAGCTATATGAGAGAGGGTCTAAATACATAAGCCTGATGGCTTTCCCTTTGATTTTTCTTTCAATAATAGTTGCGCCCGATTTAATTAATCTATGGGTGGGAGATAAATTCAGCTGGGCAATCCTATCCTTTCAAATTCTGATAATTAGCTATGGTATAAATGTGCTGACTGGAATGGGAACTTCAATGGTAAGAGGAATCGGTAAGCCGGAATATGAGACCAGATATGCTGTGTTGACTCTGGTTATGCAACTTGTTTTGAGCATTACTCTGGTTCAGATATTTGGATTTAGGGGCATTCTAGCAAGTGTGCTCATCACATGTGTGGTAGCCGCCTTGTATTTTTTGTTGACTTTCCACAAGTTGGTCAAGCAGGATTTTAAGTCTTTTGCTCGAACAACTTATGTGAAACCTATGGTTGCCTCATTGGTTGCTTTTGCCATCACTTTTGGACTAAGCTATCATCTTCCGAGCTTGTTTTCCTTGCAAGGGAGATTTGGATACTCAATAAGCTTGTTGCTTAAATCTATGATTTTTCTTGCGTTTTTCATCCTTTTGATCGCCAGAACCAAATTCTTGGATGTTTCTGATGTGCGATTATTCAAGCTGTACTTAACACCACAGTTTCTGAGCAAGATGTAGCAGTTGCAGTAAGTCTTTTTGAACTTGATGACAACCAATCCTCAACCTTAATGAGAAATAAGTTTATGATAATAAACTTTGTATTGCCTGGCAGGTCGATACGACACCCCATAGGTGGTTATAAGGTAGTCTACGAATATGCCAATGGATTAGCCAAAAGAGGTCATCAGGTGAATGTAATTCATCCCCTATTGCGGCCTCAAGAAAGACCACAATATATGAGTGAATTAAAAATGTATTGCAAGTATGCTTTAAGTTCGCTTTTGGGGATTCCAAAGATCAATTGGTTTAAAATCTCCCCCAAGGTCAACATGATAACTGTTCCTACTCCAGAGGAAAAATATATCCCTCTTGCGGATGTTATCATTGCCACTGCTTGGCGGACAGCAGAGTGGGTAGCTGGATACTCCTCGGCAAAAGGTGAAAAGTTCTATCTAATTATGGATTTCTATCCCTGGCTTGGTCCCAAGGAAAGATTGGAGGCTACATGGCGTGGTCACTTTAAAAAAGTGACGATCTCTCATTGGCTATATGAAAAGGTAATTCAGGCAGGCGGTAACGATGCCACTGTGATTCCAATCGGCATCGATCATCAAACTTTTCGCCCATTGGCTGACCTGGCAGACCGCCCTCAGAGGGTGACCATGTTGTTTTCGCCAGTTAACTATAAAGCCTCCAACGACGGTCTCTGCGCCCTAGAAATCTGTAAGAAACATTATCCGGACTTAGAGGCTACCTTTTTTGGAACAACTTCGCCATTTAGAAAAATCCCTAATTGGGTGACCTATGAGAAAAACGTGTCGGGGGCAAGATTGGTTAAGCTGTTTAATCAATCCGGAATCTATCTTTGCAGCAGTTTAGCTGAAGGGTTTGCTTTTCCACCAGCTGAAGCCATGGCCTGCGGATGTGCCGTGGTGTCGACAGATTGTGGGGGAATAAGAGAATATGCGGAAAATGAGGTTACTGCTCTTCTGTCTTCCCCTAAAGATCCGAAAGCTTTAGCCCAGAACTTGCTCAGAGTCCTGCGAGATCAAAATCTCTGTATGAGATTGGCTCGCAAGGGAAACGAAATCATAAAAACTTTCTCCTGGGATAAGGCCGTTGATAAGATGGAAGCTTTTCTTTTAGGAAAATTAAACAGGTCTCCCCTTTCATAGAAAAGTTCGTTTTACAAGTAAATTAACATTTGTGAAACAAAATGAAAGAGTAGCCACATTCATGGATTCAGATTCTTATACAATTGGCATATCTTCCTTGGTAAAAGAACATACATTTGCAGTTACGGGACTGTTTGTGTCCCAGGTTATTCTGGCCTATTTATTGTGCTTTGGACACCTCAACCTATTTTTGCTTCTTGCAGGAGTTTTGGTCTTCTTCGTCGCTATCACCGATTTTGAGCTTAGTGTGTATCTTTTGATTAGCAGTTTCTTCATAGAATATTTCTTTTTTCCAGGATGGGGCATCAAGTTAACCGATTTTGCTGGGTTGGCAGTAGTTTTAGCTTATTTAGGAAAGCAAGCGTGTTCTGGGCAATTTCTTGTTAGGAGAACTCCCCTGGATAAATCGATTCTGCTTTTTATGTTAGCTTTAACCATTTCATTAGTTAATATTTCAGACATATTTACTAGCCTGAGAAACTACCTCAGACACGTTCAAATGTTTATACTATTCTATGTGTTAGCAAGCGGGATGAAAAAAGAAAGCATCCTCAAGTTTTTGAAGTTCTTTCTTATCTTAGCAACCCTTCACTCCTTCCAGACCTTGTTCTTATTCCTAACCACACATGGGGAACGAACATTTGGTGTTGCAGGAGTCCCTTTTGCAAATATAGTAGTTATTGCCCTTACCATCTGTTATGCATTTAATCTTTTCCAAGAACAACTTACCCAAAGATTAAAATATGGGGTTATCTTCTTTATCCTGCTAGGGGCACTGATAGCAACTCAAACCAGATCAGCTCTTCTATACTTTCTTTTGGGTTACCTGGTTGTTAGTATTTTGGCATACAGGAAAAGTAAAATCGAGAACATGGGATATGTTCAAAATAATCTTTCTAAATTAACCGGAATGATTGTCCTTGCCAGCATACTAGTAATATTACTGCAACCCTCTATTATCAGCGGGTTTGCTCATCGAATGTACACGCTATTCTATGGTTCTGTTGGCACAATAAAATTAAGATTTGTGATATGGGATATGGCGCTGAAAGCCTTTTCCCATAGCCCTCTTTTCGGCATAGGTATAGGGCAATTCACCAAGATGAGCGCGATTCTACCGGAGGTTCGATTCATTCCGCTCTATGGACATGTATCCGGTTTGAGCGCGCACAGCCTATTTTTCTCGTTTTTGGCTGAAACTGGTTTGATAGGAATCTTATGTCTTTCTTATTTCATATTTTCTTTCTTGAGACTTGGTTGGCTCACATATAAAAATACCTTTGATAGAGTTGATTTACTTATTTGCTTATCTATCTTGGGAGGAATAGTCGCCGGTCAGTGGGCTTTTTGGAGCGTGCCTGGGATGATATTTATGTTTTTCTTGGCTTTGATGGTAGTATTTCATGGAAGAAAAATGAGGGTGAAAGAAGGTTAAAGGTAACTACAAAAATTTTCAAATAAAATAAACAAATTCTACGAATAAACTGCCATTTTCTATAATCCGGTTAAGTATGTTAAATACATCAAATCCTACACTATCGATCATAATTGTAAATTATAACACCAAGGATCTTCTGGTTCAATGTCTTTCATCCATTTTTAAGCACTTGGTTGATCTTGATTTCCAGATTATTGTGATAGACAACTACTCTCAAGATGAAAGTGTGAAGGAAGTTGAAATCAGATACCCTAAGGTGAAATTATTCGCCAATACCACCAATAAAGGTTTTGCTAAAGCCAATAATCAGGGCTTGAGAGAAATGGGAGGAGAGTTTGCTTTGCTTCTAAATCCTGATACTATAGTCAGAGAGGAAGCTATAGACAAAATGGTTGAGTTCATGAAAGAAAATGATGATGTTGGGATTTTGGGACCTAAAATTATAAACCCAGATGGCTCCTTACAAGCTTCAGCTTTTTCTTATCCCACTTTGATAGATGATATAATTCTAGGGTTTCATAGTAATTTATTCTTCACGGGAAAATTTATTAGTCACTACCACAGTCGTCTTTACCATTTGCCCGATCATCCCTTTAGGGTTGATTGGGTATCCGGAGCTTGTTTGATGATCAGAAAAAAAACAATCGAAGATATCGGGCTTTTAGACGAAAGATTCTTTCTTTTTGCTGAAGATCTTGATTGGTGTCTTAGGGCTAAAAACGGGGGATGGAAGGTGATATATTTCCCCCGCGCTTGTATAGTTCACTACGGGGGACAAAGTACAAAAAAAAATCTGCAGATCAAAATATGGTCGTTTTACTTCAAGAGATTCTACTTTGCCAAAAAATACAGGGGCAGATTTTCTATGGGGTTTCTGAAATTCGTTTCCTTTTTTGAGCTCCTAGCGAAGATATTTATCGTTAAGATGAAAAGGCGAATGGATCACCATGAAAAGAAAAACAGATTATTAGGATACAAAAAATCAATTAAGTTAATTTTTCAGAAATCAGATTTGGTGTGTAAATGACAAAGATTCTTTTTGTTTACAATAAAGAAATCGTTTCTTTTATTCAGAAGGATTTAAACACTTTAGAAAAACACTTTCACGTCAGAGTTGTAAGGTATTCTGGTACAACTGACCTATTGAAAATTTTCCGTGGGATTCTGTGGAGCAACATAGTTTTTTCTTGGTTTGCGAGTTTACATTCATTCTATGTGGTCATTTTTTCTAAAATTATAGGCAGAAAGAGTATAATTGTTGCTGGTGGTTATGATGTTGCTTTTTGCCCTGGAATCAAGTATGGTAGTATCTTTTATTGGTGGAAGAGGTGGTGTTCGATTTTAACGTTGAAATTTGCTACTCTAATTTTAACCATCTCCAAAGCAAATACTGAAGAAGCAATTGAAAATGCCAAAGCTAATCGCTCTAAGACAAAGTTAGTTTATCTTGGTTTCGACTTTGACTATTACAAGCCTAATTCCAATGTAAAAAAAGAACCCGTAGTTTTAACAGTGGGTGCGGTTTCAAGATCGAACTTATTGAGAAAGGGGTTAGAAGTATTTGTGAAGAGTGCACATTTACTTCCTAATTTCAAATTTATCTTAGTCGGAAGATGGATGGATGATTCTGTTCGCCATCTGAAATCGGTAGCTTCACGAAATATTTACTTTCTGGATAATCTAGATAATAAAGAGCTATTGAATCTTTTTAGAAGATCCAAAGTATATGTGCAAGCATCTTATCACGAAGGTTTTGGTTGTTCTTTAGCTGAGGCTATGCTGTGCGAATGTATTCCTGTAGTTACCAAAGTTGCAGCGCTTCCCGAAGTAGTGGGAGATTGTGGATTTTTTTTAATAGACCAAAGCCCGGAAAAGTTAGCCGCTTTGATTAATAAGGCATTAAATGGCGATCCAGAATTGGGTAAAAGGGCGAGAGAGAGAATTAAAAAGCTCTTTCCGTTGGAGAAAAGAGAGAAGACCTTGCTGCAGATCGTAGAACAATTGATGTCTCAAAAAAGGAAAATCCTTTGAGATAATAAGTAGTTATAAATGCAAAAACATGAAAATCCTGTATGTAACCCAATACTTTCCTCCTGATAAGGGTGCGGCCCAAATCCGGGCAAAGGAGATGGTAAAGAGTTTAGTCAAGGCCCAACATAAAGTTGCGGTGCTCACCGAATTCCCCAACTATCCATCGGGCATAGTTCTCTCAAGATATAGATTTAAGCTTTTTGAGAAAGATACGTATCACGGGGCAAAAGTAACAAGAGTCTTCGTTAAGAGCTCTCCCAAAATGAATTTTACAAACAGGATGTTATATTACCTTTCTTTCATGATATCCTCAATAGTTGGGGCAATGAAACTCAAAGACAAATACGATTTAGTCTATGCTACCTCTCCCCCGTTATTTGTCGGATTATCAGGATTCATAATCAGTCGCCTGAAGAAAGCCAAATTCGTCTTTGAAGTCCGGGATCTTTGGCCTGAGTCTGCAATTGCATTAGGAGCTTTAAAGAACAAAATTGTTGTGAGACTATCCCACCGACTGGCGGATTTCTGCTATCAGAAGGCAAATAAAATTGTTGCAGTTACACGTGGAATCAGAGATCATTTGGAAAGAAGAGGATTGGACGGAACCAAGCTGTGTATTATTCAAAATGGAGTCGATCTCAAGATGTTCAATGATTCCCAAAGAAATCAACTGTCCAAGGAGAAATTGGGCTACCAAGATAAGCTTATTGTTCTATATGCAGGCCTTTTGGGATTGGCGCAAGGGATCGAGACCTTGGTAGAGGTGGCAAAAGTGTTAAGGCATGAAAAACGCGTGCACTTCCTGTTCATCGGGAATGGACCGCTGAAGCGGAAACTGCTTCAGATGCAAGAATCGAATAGATTGGAGAACATTATGATAATGGACGAAATGACGCGGAAAGAAGTTATTGAATACATGACTCTGGCAAATTGCTGTTTAGTTCCCTTGAGGAAAGCAGAGATTTTTAGGACTGCGTTGCCTTCCAAAATGCTTGAAGCTTGGGCATGTGGAAAACCAGTTGTTCTAAGTGTCGACGGAGAAGCAAGAGAACATTTGGAAAAAGCAAAAGCTGGAATATGGGTAGAACCTGAAGATTCCAAAGGAATTGCTAACGCTGTCAAGTATCTGCATGACAATCCAGAGTTATGTCAGGTTTACGGCAGCAATGGCCGGAAATACGTGGAGAAACACTTCTCTCGAAAGGTTCAAGCAGAAAGATTAGAAAAGATTCTTCTTGAAGTTCTCAGTCACCCTTAGCGAATTTTCAAGGTCCGAAAACAAAGTTATAAAGACAAGAAAGTAAACTGTTTATAAAACTACTCATTAATGGCTCTGATCGAATCAATTTGTTAGTTTTTTGAGGCTCCTTGTAGAAAAAGCAATGATATATGCACTTACATTTCTTATTTCTTTCTTCACCGTATTTCTCCTAATCCCTTTTTTCATCAAGCTGGCCAAAAGACTTGATTTTTTCGACTATCCTTCTGCTTTGAAAGTCCACACCAGCCCCACGCCTCTTTTGGGTGGTTTGGCAGTCTTTATCGGGTTTTTGGTAGCTTTGTTTCTTGGATTAATTCTTTTGGACTTGCCCTTTAGCGCTGACGTGGTGGGTATCTTGGCCGGAGGGGCACTGGTGGTGGGGTTTGGACTGGTGGATGATAAGAAGAGCTTGTCTCCCAGTTATAAACTTTTGGGGCAGATCATCGCCGCCTTATTGTTTTTGATCTTGAGCCATAATGCCAAAATCCTAACTGGTTCGAGTTGGGACATATTGATTCTGGTTTTGTGGATAGTGGGCTTGATGAATGCGGTCAACTTCCTTGACGCCATGGACGGACTGTGCGCTGGTATCTCCTTCATCGCTGCTTCAGCCTTTTTGGTTATTGCCTTTTTCAACCTCCAGATGTACAGCGTACTTTTGGCTTTAGCTTTGATGGGGGGGCTTTTGGGCTTTCTCCGCTACAACTGGTCTCCGGCCAGGATTTTCTCAGGTGATGCGGGCAGCATGTTCAATGGCTTCATCCTAGCCTGTCTGGGAATTCTATTCGCCAAGGAAAACATCTCTTATTCCTCTCTTTTAATTCCCATTCTGATTTTAAGTTATCCCATATTCGACATCTCCTTTGTGACCCTGATCAGACTTAGGGAAGGGAGAAAGGTATACGTGGGCGATTATAATAATTCGCCTCGAAGAATCGCCAGCCTGGGGATGCAAAACAAGAAAGTCGTTTTGTGGATTTACCTTTTTTGCTTCTTCTTGGGAAGCTTAGGGGTTTTAGTGTATTTTTTCTTCGAATCCCCTTTCAAGATGTTGATAGCCGTTTTCGTCTGGCTGATTCTGACCATCTTCGGGGTTCATCTACAGAGGAATTTTATCAACATTCGAGAAAAGCTTTTTTTGATATTAGGTGATATAGTTATGATCAACCTGGTATTTCTGTTTTTCTTCTGGCTAAAATTTCACTCGGGTGTGTTTCACAATCAGTGGGGCATTCCCTTATCTGAATATGCCGCCCCGGCCATCTGGATCACCATCTTTTGGCTAAATCTGTTCGCCGTGTTCGGACTTTATGAGGTGCCCGGAGACTCCAGATATAAAGACGAGATGAAAGGGATGGCCAAAGCAACAGCTGTGGGAATTATCATCTTTTTGATCTTAACCTTAGACCCTTCCTATTTACATATTAAATCCTGGATTTTACTTTTGATTTATAGCTTCACCTTGATAATGGCGCTGGGCTTGGGACGGGGACTTTTCACATTTTTGATCAGAAAATTTAATTTTCTGGGAGCCTCCGTGCGAAAAGGGTTAATCGTGGGGACCAAACTAAAAGCTAAACACTTTTTTGAAAAGCTTTCCGCCAACCCGGAATACGGTTATCAGGTGATCGGATTTGTTAGGGAAAACCAGATAGATTTAGAACCACCTTCATCAGATCCCTCAGTAGGAAAGATCTTGGGAGGGATCGAAGATATTGATGAAATTGCCCGGGAAAACAAAGTTCAAGATATTCTGATCACAGTCGAGCCCGACTGGAAGGGCTCTTTGCAGGAGATCATGGATTCAGTACACAATTTGGAAGTGTCTTTTAAAATAGTTTCTGATCTGGATGATCTGAAAAGAGGTTTTCAGACCGTACCCCTTCGTTCAGAATTTCTCTTGAGGATTTTCCCCAGTCATATGAGAAGCTGGGAATGGCTGGTAAAAAGACTTTTCGACGGTTTGGTTCCTCTGGTGATTCTGGTCGTATTCTTACCCCTATGGATAATAATTGCTCTTTTAGTCAGATTTACATTTGGATCTAATCCTTTAGTCAAACAAAAATTTGTGGGGAAAATGGGAAGAGATCTTGAGATTTATGAATTTCGTGTCAAAGAATATGAACCCGAAGAGGAAAAGATCGACCGACCTTCAAAAATTCCTACCAGCAGGCTGGGACGTTTTTTGAGAAATTCTTGCTTGGAGAAAGTTCCGATTTTCATTAACATATTGAAAGGAGAGATGAGCCTGGTGGGTCCGGAGCCGTTGTCTCCGGTAACATTTAAAAACCTATCAACCAGTCTACCTCTGCTGCCGAAAAGATTAAATGTCAAGCCGGGTCTTTTCAGTCTGGCTAAAATAAAGGGAAGGTTCAAAGATTATACTGAGGCGGCAAAGGATCATCTGGAGGATGATCTATTTTACATGGAGAACATGTCTCTCCTTCTTGATCTAAAGATACTTATTGGAGAGGTGACATCTTTGATGAAAAGGTAATTGATGTGATCAGAGGGACAAGTTATGCTGGATCTAAAATTTGTCAGAGAGAACTCGGAGAAAGTCAAAGAGGCAGTAAGAAATAAAGGGGAAAAGGCGGATGTGGATCTGTTTTTGAGCCTGGATCAGAAAAGAAGAGCCCTTCTTCTGCAGGTGGATGAGCTTAAGCATCAGAGAAATGTGGTATCAGATAAAATTGCCCAAATGAAGAAAAAGAAAGAAGAAGCCAGCCAGAAAATTGCAGAGATGCGGAAGGTCTCCGATCAGATTGGTGCTTTAGACGATGAATTGAAGCAATTGGAAGAGAAAATTAACGATCTTCTTCTGATGATTCCTAACATTCCGCATGAATCAGTTCCCATAGGTTCAGATGAGGACTCAAACGTGGTGCTAAGAAGTTGGGGCAAGCCTCCCCGATTTGATTTCGAACCTCGCCCCCACTGGGAGTTGGGACAGATTCTGGGGATTCTGGATCTGCCCAAAGCCGCCAAGGTGGCTGGAAGCGGATTTCTGGTCTTAACCGGAAAAGGAGCAAGACTTCAAAGGGCTCTGATTAACTTCATGCTGGATCTGCATACTAAAAAGCATAACTACAATGAGATTTTGCCGCCTTTTATGGCTAACCGCGTGAGTATGACCGGCACAGGTCAGTTGCCCAAATTGGAAGATGATATGTATCTTTGCGAAAAGGACGATTTGTTTTTGATACCTACAGCTGAGGTTCCGGTAACCAACCTGCACCGAGAGGAAAATCTTGCAGAAGAGGATCTGCCCATCTATTACACCGCCTACACTGCCTGTTTCCGTAGGGAGGCGGGAGCCTACGGAAAGGACACCCGGGGGATGATCCGGGTGCATCAGTTTGACAAGGTGGAGATGGTCAAGTTCGTAAAACCTGAAGATTCCTATGATGAGCTGGAGAGCTTGCTTAAGGATGCCGAGGAGGTGCTTCAACTTTTGAATCTTCCCTATCGGGTGAGGGCGCTCTGCACCGGAGATTTGAGCTTTGCCGCGGCTAAATGTTACGATATCGAAGCATGGTGTGCGGGATTAGAAAATTTTCAGGAGGTATCCTCCTGTAGCAACTTCGAGGATTTTCAGGCCAGAAGGATGAAGGTTAGATTTCGACCCAAAGGCGGAGGAAAGCTCCAGTACGTCCACACCTTGAACGGCTCCGGTGTGGCTCTGCCCCGAACCATGATTGCTCTTTTGGAGAATTACCAGACCGAACAGGGAACGATCGTTATTCCTGAAGCCTTAAGACCATATATGGATGGGATGGAGGAGATAGAATAGGGGCAAGGGGCGAGAGGCAAGGGTCAAGAGGCCCCCGGCCGCCCCCGCTTCCCATTGGTGTCCTTCACCAACGTGAAGTGAACGGCGGGTGAAAAACATCCGTCTAAAGCAGGATATTTCTTGTTTCATTAGCCTAGATGGATTTAACGGAGCTTAGCAGATGGCAAGAAGAAGCAAAAAATATTTAGGTGGCCAGCATGAGTGGCCTTTGTGGTTCAAAGGCTTTCTGGTATTCGGCGTGGTTTTGATTGCGGCTGTGTTTTTCTTCTATACTCAGACCCTCATCTCCCAGATAAAGGATAACTCCCGGCAGGTGATGAACACCTACGCCAGATTGTGGCAGATGGCTGCCTCTGCGCCTACCACCGGGGCAGAGATTGATGTGATCTTTGAAGAGATCATTCAGAAGAGTGATTTTCCCATAGTGGTCACTGGCGCCGATGGAGAACTTTTAGCCTGGCGGGGAGTAGGAGTGGATTGGAACGATACCACCTATATTAGTAAAGAGAAACTAAAGAAAATGGCACAAAAGATGGATAAACACAGGAAACCCATCCCCATATATTTTGGCACCAGGCAGGAGATAATTAACTATCTGCACTACGGCGATCCTGTGCTGATCTCTCAATTGAGAATGATGACTCTGGTGGAGTTGGGGCTTTTAACCCTATTTGTATTGATCGCATTTATCACCTTCAGAAATGTCAAGATGGCGGAACAGCGCACCATCTGGGTGGGGATGGCAAAGGAGACCGCTCATCAACTGGGGACCCCTATCTCATCGCTTCTGGGATGGTTGGAGCTTTTAAAGATGAAGTGTGAGTCCCAGACCCAGAAAACAGAGGGAGATTCTGATCTTAAGTTTGAACAGATAATAGATAGGATGGGTGCTGATTTACGCCGGTTGGGAAAGATCGCCACCCGTTTCGAGCAGATAGGATCTGTGCCAGAGTTAAAGCCTACTGACCTGAATGCCGTGGTCTCTGAGGCAACAGCTTACTTCAGGCAGAGGCTTCCCCATCAAGGTGCAGGGGTGATCATGAAGGAGAACTTGGGACAACTCGTACCGGCAAAAGCCAATGCGGAGCTCATAAGCTGGGTGGTGGAGAACGTTTTAAAAAATTCCCTGGAGGCGGTAGATCCCAGACAGGGGGTGATCGAGGTTTCCACCCATCTGGATGCGCAGAAAAAGATTGTCTGCATCCAGGTGAGCGATAACGGAAAAGGCATTCCTCCTCGCCAACAGAAAAAAATATTCAAGCCGGGTTACACTACCAAAAAGAGAGGTTGGGGATTGGGACTATCACTGACTAAAAGAATTGTGGAAGAATATCATCTGGGTAAGATCTCCTTGAAGGAGTCCATCCCCAATGAAAGGACCACCATCTCGATAAGCATACCTGTTGAATAGATGAAAATATTATGAGTTTCACTTCAGCATAAGATGATATTTCAAACTACTCTCCCTTCATGAAATGGAATCATACTATTTCTTTCCAGCATCGTTACTATACCTCAGAATCAAAGGAAAGGACTGATTAAAGTTGACATTTTTATAACCTCACCCATCGACCCCCTTTCCATGTCCTATGGATCCTGTGGAAAATGGAGAGGTGGAAATAAAGGAGGCGAGGTTGTAAAACTTGATTAAAATCCTGAGGCTCTCATCCATGAATAGAAAAGATTTTTATCTGATAATACTCTCTGCCGTTTTATTCAGCTTAGCCTTTCCCCCTTCACCTCTGGGGTTCGTGGCATACTTCTCTTTTGTTCCGTTGGTAATTGTCTTAGAGAATAAACGCCCATCTTTGGCCTTCAGGATAGGCTATCTTTTCGGTTTGATCTCCAATTCCCTTTTACTTTTCTGGGTGGGTTGGGCCACCATTCCCGGAACAGTTGCCGCCTTAGTGCTTCTCTGTTTGTATACTGCAATCCTGTGCTGGTTTTATACTCTGGTGCAAAGAAGATGGAAAGAAGGTGCATTGTTTTTCTTTCCTTTTCTTTGGGTGGCAATGGAGTATTTAAGGTCTTTGAGTGAAATATCGTTCCCCTGGCTTAATCTTTCGTACACCCAGACATATTATCTAAAACTGATTCAATACGCCTCTTTATGGGGAAACTATGCGGTCTCGTTCTGGATATTGTGGCTAAATCTCATCGTGTATTTTTTCATCAAGCACAAGAAAAGATGGAGGTTGGCAACTCTCCTCTTTGCCATTTTGATAATTTTACCTTATATTTATGGTTCGCTGGTGATGTCTGAGAAAATCGAAGGAGAAAAAATTAAGATGGCTTTGCTACAAGGGAGTATCGAGCCCAAGATCAAGTGGGATGATAGATTTTTGGATTATAATATCCAGACTTATATAGACATGAGCAGAAAGGCGGCTCAAGAGCAGTTGGATTTGATCATCTGGCCGGAAACCGCTGCTCCTTGCTATTTAGCCGCAGAATCGCTCTATCTTGCCAGAGTGCAGGCGACCTGCGATGAGCTGGACATTCCTCTTCTGGTGGGAACCAACGACTTCGGGGTAGGGCCAGAGGGAAAGCTGAGATACTATAATTCCGCCTTTCTTTTCACCCCCCATGGAGGATACCCTCAGGCGTATAACAAGATACATCTGGTTCCCTTCAGTGAAAAAATACCATATGACCAGATATTTGGAATTTCAGTTAGGATCCAACTGGGGCAGTCCGATTTCTCCAGTGGAGATGAGTTAACCATCTTTGAGATCCCCGAAGGCAAATTCGCCACCTTAATCTGCTTTGAATCGGTTTATCCTGCCCTGATTAGGGACTTTGTCAAGCAGGGTGCTGAGTTTCTGGTTAACATAACCAATGATGCCTGGTTTGGTAAAACCCATGGACCTTTTCAACATGCTCAGATTGCCGTATTTCGGGCAATAGAGAATCGAATTGCCATTGCCCGCTGTGCCAACACCGGCGTATCCATGTTCATCGACCCATACGGCCGGGTAAAGAAAGCCACCCGAATATTTACCAGAACCATCGTCATATACGGAATACCTTTAAAACGGACAGAAAAAACCCTGTCGGATAATAGAACTTTTTACACCAAATATGGAGATTGGTTCGCCTTAGGATGTTGTTTGATCAGCTTTATGGCGATTGTAATAGCATTATTCCGAAAACCATTGAAAAGGTCAATCTAACTGAATTATGGCAAATCTCGGGATGGGAAATAATAAAGTCTGTTTATTGGTGTTGCTTCCTTTTGTTTTTCTCTTTGAAGTTAGCTCCGCAGAGATAGGGGATTGGACCACCTATACCAACATGAACTATGTACAAGAAGTTCTCTGGGAGGACGATCAGCTCTGGTGCGCTACCACCGGTGGGGTGGCAGTTTTAAATGTAAATGATGGAACCTTCACCCAATTGACTAATGTGAACGGACTGGGAGGAAACCAGCTTTATTCTCTGGCGATTGACTCTGCCGGCAGTTTTTGGTTTGGCGCACAAAATGGGACTTTGACCAAATATACGCCTGAAGAAAACTCCTGGAGGGTATACAATTTCATCGACCGGGATGGGAGCAGGTTGAAGATCAAAGATGTGGTGGCAGACGGAGACCAGTTGTGGGTAGGCACAGATTTGGGGGTGTCTCTTTTCTTGATATACAAACACGGGGGCGAGATCAAGGAGACTTACCGACGCTTAGGAGAACATATGAAGGGAGAAGAAGAGGTGAATACCATCCATCTGGCGGGTGAAAGAATCTGGGTAGGACTTTCGGGAGGAGTGGCAACTGCCGACAAAAACGATCCTAACCTTTTGGATTTCTCCCGATGGATCTCTTTCACCAAGGAGACCTTCCCCGGCTTGAGCAATGATCACGTTCACTCTATCACCGATATAGACGGAGAGGTAATCATAGGAACCGAGCAGGGAGTGTTTGCATTTGATCCCTCTGATTCAACCTGGCAATCCCTGGGATTGGAACATCTTATAATCAATGATTTGAAGTATTTTAATCAAAAGCTTTATGCCGTCACCAATGCCGGAATCTACGAGTATCAGGGGCAGACGTGGGATCAGCTTTCAACAGACGGGCTTCTTACCAGCTATTTTAATTCCATGGACATCGACGAGGATGAAACCTTATGGGTGGGGACGGCTGGACGTGGGGTTTCTGTCTACTATGACTCCGGATGGCAAAATCATTTGATTGATGGCCCTCCGGCAAATCTGTTTTTGGACATGGAGATTGATGATAAGGGAAATCTGTGGTGCGCCAATGAAGTGTACGGAGCAAGCTTATTCGATGGAGTTGCTTGGACGTCTCTTTCTTCAATTCCGGAGATGGGAGCACACCGGATAAACTCAGTGGAGAAGGATAATCAGGACAATCTCTGGTTTTCCAGCTGGGGAGGAGGTGTGATCAAGTATGATCAAGACACAACCTGGACCAGGTATACTGAAAAGAACAGCCCCTTGAGAGGCATCGCCGCGAATCCTGCTTATGTGGTGGTAAATGACATAGCAGTGGATAAAAGGGGTAACAGGTGGTTTCCCAACTGGGAGGCTTTAGATTCCACCCGGGTGGTATGCTCGCCGGCACAGAATGACAACTCGTGGGTAGTTTTCTATACTCAGGATGGGATAAAATCTGAACTAATGCTGAAGGTGTTTGCCCGAGATGGTCACCTTTATATTTGCTTCAGGGACGATGGGCTTTTGGACTACAACTACAACTGGACTCTGGAAAACAAGGAGGATGACCAGGTTATCCACTACACCTCCGAGGATCACCATCTTTCGGACGATGCGGTCATGTGCGCCAGCGTGGATAAGGATGGAAACTTATGGGTTGGAACCAGCAGTGGTCTGGACAAATTCGATCCGGATTTTGAAAGATTCAGAGCCGTCCCTTTGCCCGATCCTTTGGGTCCTCAGGTCAACGACATTGCGGTGGATGAAAGAAACAATAAATGGATCGCTACCTCCAACGGACTGGGAATGATTAATTCCAAAGGTGAGTTCGTCAATATCTTCACCACCTTCGACAGCAAAATTTGCGCAAATAACGTTCTTCGACTTAAAATCGACAGAAAAACGGGCGAGGTATGGGTGGGAACAGATAACGGTCTTTCCCGGTTTGAGTCGGGCATTGGTGCACCGGCAGAGAAGTTATCCCAGGTGATCCCCTTTCCCAATCCTTTTCTAATCAAAACCGGAACCGAACTGCTTACCTTTGATCGACTCCCTTATGGTGCAGCGGTTAGGATATTTACCGTAGCTGGAGAATTGATCAAAGAGGTTAAATCAGGAAACCAGTGGAACGGCAGAAATCAGGCTGGGGAGTTGGTGGCAAGTGGAGTATATCTTTTCCATATTCAAGAATCGTCCGGAAAAAGTGCGGTAGGGAAGATCGCAGTTATTCGACAATAAAGTTGATAATCCACAGGATCCTCATTTCAGCCCAAAAAGGTGTAGGATTATGATAAAAACCTTAAAGGTTATCAATAACCTTAAAAAAGCAGGTTTGATAAAGGACTATGCAATGGTGGAGGATATGCGTTAAACTACTACCTGGAGCCCATACTTACTTTTGACTTAGATATTTTCATTCTGATTGACACAAAAAAAGATTACTCTGCACTATATGGGTATTTCAGAAGTAAGAGATACCCAATAGAAAATGTATATATTGTGATAGGCGACCTCCCTGTCCAGTTTTTACCGAGCTACATTAGCCCTCTTATGGCGGAGGCGATTAAAAAGGCGAAAAGAATTAGAATAAAAGGTACGTATACTAAAATTCTTAGAGTGGAATACTGAATAGCCACGTTTCTTTTGGCGTTTAGGCCAAAAGATAAGATGGTTATTCCTCAACTTTTAGAACAAGCAGATATGAAGCTTCTGAATAATATCATAAAGAGGTGTAGCGATGAAAAAACTCCTCTGGATAAAAGACTCAGAAGGATTTTGGAAAGTATTCAGTAAGGAGAGAAAAAAGATAAGAAGATAAAGAAAAAACCTCCCCTTCGCTAAAAAGATTGAGATCTTGTCTTCTATGCAGAAGCTATTTTCCAAAAAGTGCTAAAAATAAAACTATGCTATAAGGATCGAATAGGGGTTGCATCCCTATCTGCCCAGACGGGCGGTCGTCTGACCGCAATCATAGGGTGGGGGTGCAACCCTCATCCTAACATGAATTCGGCTTGATTTTACGCCAAGATGAGAATCCTTTTCCTTTCCGATGCGAAAAGCTATCATACTCAAAGGTGGGTGAACTATTTTGTCGATCGCGGTCACGGGTGCTCCTTAATCACCTTAGACCAAGGATTCGATACCAAAGCCCAGGAATTTTTCATTCCCACAAAAGTCCTTCCCAATTTCTTGAAGTATCCGTTTTCCCTGCCACGAATTAAAAAGATAGTGGAAAAGATCAAACCCGATTTAGTAAATGCACATTTCGTTCCCAACTATGGATTTATCGGAGCTTTGCTGTCCGCAGGATCCGTAGGAAAAACACGTCCTCTGGTGATTTCCACCTGGGGATCAGATGTTCTGATCTCTCCTAAAAAATCATGGTTGCATAAGAAGAGAGCAGAGTATATTCTAAGAAAAGCCGATCTGGTCACCGCCGATGCAGAGATCAGTGCACAGGCTGTCTATAGGTTGGGCGTTGACAGGCAAAGGGTGCTTATCAGCCCCATGGGAGTGGAGAGACGTATGCTCGGCTGTCAAAAGAAAAAGGAGAAACCATATCTGCTTATATTAAGCAATAGAAAATTGGAACCTCTATATGATGTAGCCACGCTTCTTAGGGCAATTCCTCTGGTGATAAAACAAGCCCAACAAGAGGTGAGATTTGTTATACTGGGCGAAGGTTCTCATAAAAGTCATTTGCTCAATCTGGCAATAAAGCTGAAGATCGAGAGTTGTGTGGAGTTCAAAGAGAGTGTCCTAAAGGAGACGTTGTTGAAATATTACCTGGATTCAGATATTTATGTCTCCACTTCACTGTCAGATTCCACCTCCGTCTCTCTTTTAGAAGCCATGAACTTTGGACTAATTCCCATCGTCACCGACATTTCAGGGAATCGGGAATGGATTGATGATAGAGAAAATGGTTTCTTATTTCCCATATCAGACCACAAAGTTCTGGCAGAAAAGATCATCCATACAATCAATGAATTCACCGTATGGCCAGCTTTCAGGGAAAAGAACGAAGCCATTATAAAAAGCAGAGCTATCTGGGAAGATAACATGAAAACCATCGAAGATTGTTTTTGCAAACTGGTGGGTTCAGATTAAACTTAAATCCTGCTTAAATTCCAAAAGATGAAAGAAAAGAGAGTGTTAATCTTAGCCTACTATTTTCCACCTCTGGGCATGGGGGGGGTGCAGAGAGTTACGAAATTCGTGAAATATCTTCCCCTCTTCGGCTGGAAGCCGTATGTTCTGACTGTCAAAGAGGTGGAATATTTAGCGAAGGACTCCTCCCTTTTAGAAGATATTCCCCACAAAGCAAAAATTATCCGCACTGGTTCCTTTGATCCCTTGAGAATATGGTTTATACTAAAAAACATCTTTAAAACAAAAGGTGGTAAATCAAAACCAATCAAAGAGCATTTTTCCGGAAAGAGAGGGTTGTTCTCCCGGGTGTTCTTCCCGGACAACAAAATCGGTTGGATTCCTTTCGCATTGATGAAGGGATTGACCCTGTGTCGGAGGGAAAGGTTCGATCTGATCTTTTCTTCCTCCCCACCTCCTTCTTTGCATTTAACCGGCTATCTGCTCAAACTTCTGACAACAATACCCTGGATAGCCGATTTCCGAGACCCATGGACCGGATACAAACTGGAGAGTTTTCCCACCCCATTTCATCTTTCTCTTAAGAAGAGGATGGAAAGGTTAATTGTGAATAACGCAGATAGGGTGATTACAGCTAACCCCGCCATAGCAAGAGAGTTTGAGACACAACATTCTCAAGCAAAAGACATTTGTATGATAAGCCAGGGTTACGATGAAGAAGATTTTAGGATTCCTCAATCCTCTCTATCTGAAATTTTCACCATTGGTTATCTGGGAACGTTCAGTCCGGATTGTGACCCGGAGCCTTTTTTCGCTGCCCTGGGAAGATTGATAGATCGGGGAATGATTCCAAAAGAGAAGGTGAAGTTCGTGCATGTCGGGCTTTCTGTGGGAATTGATTTAGACTTCCTGGTGGAAAAGCATAAATTGAAAGAAGTAATCCAGCAGAAAGGTTATCTCCCCCATAGAGATGCTTTGAAACAATTGAAAGATGCCTCCATACTTCTTTTGATAACCTCGGATAATCCGCTGATCTTTCCAGCAAAGGTGTTTGAATATCTTGCCTTCAAAAAGCCGATCTTGGGCTTAGTTCCCCAAGAAAGTGAAGCAGGCAAGCTCATTTCGAAAATGAAATTGGGTAGAGTGAGCTCACCTGAGGATAGGAATGGAATCGCTGAAGCCTTATTTTATTATTTCTCAAATTTTGAAAAGAGAACTTTTCCTTTGCCTCCAAACGAACAAAGAATAAAAAAATTTGAACGGAAATATCTCACGTCTGAGTTAGCTTCATTATTCGATGGGATAATTTAAAGATTATGTGGACTAAAAAACGACTCTTGGTATTTTGGCTCCTTCTGGCATTTCAGGTCATCTTTTTGTTAGCATTCGTATTTTTGCGATATGTAGATGTAGATGAGGGTTTTTATCTGGAGGCGGCGTATCTGGTTAAAAATGGCAAGCTTCCTTACTTAGACTTTTTTTATATTCAGATGCCTTATCTTCCCTATGCCTATTCCCTCACATCAGATTTTGGCTTTTCCTCTCTTTTCTTCGGCAGGCTCATATCCGCAGCCGCGAGCTTGCTTTTGGGTCTACTTTTGTTTTGGCTGGCTTATAAATTATCCGGAGATGCAAAAATCTCTTTGCTTGTTTTTTTCTTATATGGCTTCCATGGGTTGACCTTGACCTGGCACAGCACAGTGAAAACTTCGACCTTTTCTGATCTATGGGGCTTTTTCTCCTTATTCTTTTTCATTTCTTATCTCTGCTCAAAGGGGGGGAGAAGTAGGAATCTGATGCTTTTCTTCTCCGGGATTTTCATAGGCTTGGCCCTCAATTTCCGGCTGACGCATATGATCCTTCTCATACCGGCAAGCCTACTGATCTTCCTTCTACCTCCTTTGGAGAATATCAGGAAAAGAATATCCAACTTTGCTTTTTTGCTCTTTGGTGTAATTCTGTCATCTTCTTTTGCAATTTATCTGTTCTTAAGAGATCCCCATATTTTCGTTTTCGACAATTTGATTTTTCGTCAAATATGGGGGTTCAAAGTAGTACAGATGAATCTTTTGACAAGATTATACACCTTGTCCAAGTTTTTGTTTTATCCTCAGGATCTGCCAATTTTAATCCTGGCGACCTTAAGTTTGGTGTATTTGTTCAGACGATTAAAAAGGAAACATGAAATAAGCTTAGAAGACCGAGCTACAATAGTTGCCCTCAGCTTCGCTTTTTCCATTATAATCCTCTCTTTTCTTGTCAGCCCGACGCAATTTCAATATTTTGCCCAGGCTCTTTCGTTTCTTTTGATTGCCTGCATTCCGGCGTTAAGAAGGTGGAAATCAAGATGGGAAAATAAGAGAATCGTTATCCCTTTGGGAACGTTATATTTACTTTCTATGCTTCCTTTCGTTCTGATATTTATTTTCGGCATCAGGGAAAAGGATAAACAATTCACCCTCAAAAATCTAAAGAAGGTGGTGGAGGTGATCGAAAAAAATTCCCGACCTGAAGAGAGAATTTTGACCTTTACGCCTCTGTATGTCGTTTTGTCGAAAAGAGAGCCGATGCCCGGGCTGGAGGCATGGGGAGGAGAGGTTGCACCACTTTTGACTGAAAAGCAAATGAGAGATTGCAAATTGATCAATCTGGAGGAAATCAAAAAGATGATACGGGAAGCTGAGGTGAATCTAATAGCAGCGGAGGAATGGATTCTTCCTGGCTCCGACAGTTCACTTTGGGCAAAGTACCAGCTTTTGGAAAAAATCAGTGGAGTGCAGATATATAAAAAGAAATAGAAAAATACTTATTAGCCGGGACGTAGCCCGCCTTGAACAGGTGCGTCTTTTTTTCAAAACCTAAATGATCGCTACATTAATACAGATATTTTGTAAATTACGCCTTTAGGCTGATTATCACTAAAAAAACATGGATCTTTCCATCGTCATAGTTACCTGGAACTCCCGGGACTTTATCAGAAACTGCCTTGACTCGATTTTTCTTCTACCAGAGAAAGTTCGTTATGAAATCATAGTCGTGGACAACGGTTCTTCAGACGAGACTGCAAAGATAGTTCGAGAATTTTACCCGGAAGTGGATCTGATTGAAAACAGAAAAAATTCAGGGTATGCTAAAGCCAACAATCAGGGAATAAAAGAATCACAGGGGAAGTATCTTCTTTTATTGAATCCCGACACTCAGCTTATGGAAAACTCCTTAGCTTCAATGCGCGAGTTCATGGAAGGAAATCCTCAAGCAGGGGCTTTAGGTCCCCAGCTTCTCAATCCGGACAAAAGCGTTCAACCCTCCTGCAGAGAATTTCCCAGCTTCTCTGCATTGGTCTGGGAATTTCTCGGCTTAAGCAGAATCTTCCCCAAAGGCAGAATCTTCGGCAGATGGAGAATGGGGTATTTTTCATTCGATCAACTCAGGGAGGTGGACCAGCCTATGGGATCATGCCTGATGCTCAGAAGAGAAACCCTAGAGGAGTTAGGTGGTTTTGATGAAAAATTTTCCATGTTTTTCAACGACGTGGATTTGTGCTACAGAATAAAGAATGCTGGATGGAAGATATATTTTTATCCGGGGACGCAGGTGATCCATCACAAGGGCGCATCCACCCGTAAGGTGAAGCGCAGAATGATCTGGTTTTCCCATTTAGCCTTTTACAAATTCTTCAAAAAACACAAAAGGGGATTTGCTAACCGTCTTTTGCTTTTTCTCCTCTGCATACCACTGTTTCTTTCTGCATTACCCCGAATGATCCTGAAGAAGTAGACGATATTAGGTATTCATACATATAACCAGATCTTTGGCATAAGTATTGTGTAGATTCATTCGGCAAAACTTTGTTTGGATAAATCGAGGAGATAGGGCATTACCATTTAGAAAAAGATCAGGAAGGAAGATATGCCCTATGCTCAGACGAGCACGTCCGTGCGAGAAATAAGTTTCTCGGACAACAAGGCGAATTTTTTCCTTGACTTAATTGTGCTATTATGATAAATTGGTGAAACCTCAGGGGGTGAGCGGAGTTGGTGTGAAGCTTTGGAATTTGGCTTTGAGAACGACATGATCTTAAAAATCATTTCAGACTTGCCGAGCAAATCTGGGATCGAAGAAGCTATGGATTTAATTAGCTATCTTAAGACCGATTAAAATTGAACCTTCTCAGGTGAACCGCCTTTGGGGGTTTTTCTGTTTCTAAGAAAAGACATGAGTAAGACACGTCACCTGTTTTTCGAATCAAAATCGACGTTTTTCTTCTTGATATTTGTTTTATCTCTTTTCTTTTTATTTATACCATTTTCTGCAAGAGCAGAAGAGACACCCGAGATTGAGGGTGAGACTCTCCAAGAAACCGAAGCTCCTCCCGCACCTCCCACCGATATAGTAGCCAAAGATACCCCAAACGATGCAGGCAATAGCATAACAATTACCTGGATGAAATCTGAAGACGATGGGGCTGGAAGAAACAATGTCATGGGATATGAGATCTTAAGATCCACCGTGGTGGATGGGGAATATGAATTCATCGGAAATACCACGGTGGGAGCACAGCAATTCATGGATACCGACACTAAAGATAAGGTAGAATACTTCTATAAGATAAAAGCAATAACGCAAGTTTTGAGTTCCATTTCTTTGCCCAGCCGACCTGCTATGTCTACCCAGCAGTGGTTTAATACCGATCGAATTAACACTTTGATTGCAGTCTTGACCATATCCTTTGCCATCTTCTATTTCATCAGGCGAGCCAGAGGGGGCAGAAAGCTTTATGTCCGGAAAATTGCAGGCTTGGAGGCATTGAATGACGCGGTGGGTCGGGCAACGGAGATGGGGAAAAAAGTATTCTACGTTCCAGGCATCATGGATATGAATAGCATGATGACTATCGCCGGAATAACCATTTTAGGAAAAGTAGCTCAGCTCACGGCTGAATATGAAACTAAACTGGAGGTGCCAACATCTCGCTCCATGGTTATGGTGAGCTGCAGGGAGACGGTCAAAGAGGCTTACACCAATGCAGGGCGACCTGACGCTTATAATGACGACATGATTTATTATTTAACCGACGATCAGTTTGGCTTCGCCGCCGCCGTAGATGGATTATTTGTGCGAGAAAAGCCGGCGGCCATATTCTTGCAAGGCCATTTCTTTGCTGAGTCTCTGATACTGGCCGAAACGGGCAATTCGATAAATGCCATCCAGATAGCTGGAACCGCTGCCGTAGCCCAGCTCCCCTTCTTTGTGGCGGCTTGTGACTATACTTTGATCGGGGAAGAATTCTTTGCCGCCTCTGCCTATTTGTCCGAGGATCCCAAACTTTTGGGCAGTATCAAAGGACAAGATGTGGGTAAGTTCCTTTTTCTTTTGGCTATTTTGGTTGGTGTTATTTTTGCTACTGCAGGGATTTTCGATTTGAGCAAGTTTTTTGTAACGCGATGATTTTTTCTAAGAGGAAAAAGTAATGCGCAGAGAGGTTCCTTTGATTATTACGGGTGTTGTGGGGATAACTCTTATCATGTCCTTTTTTATCCCTCACACCCCCTTCAACCGGCTGGAAATGCTCTTCACCCATTGGTATCAAATAGTAGCCGCCTTCGCCATAGTTTTAGGGATCTTGAACTTGCTCAGAGTAAACTTGGATAAGGCATACAAAAGGCAAAAAGATTGGTTTTTCGGGTTGGTGGTGGTTGCCTCGTTCCTTTTAATCGTCATTCCTGGATTCCTCTTTTCTGGAGGTCGGAGTTTTCAAGAACCGGGAACTCCTTTCTTCCAGATCTATTTTTATGTTTATGTTCCCCTGATGTCCACCATGTTTGCCTTATTGGCTTTCTTTGTGGCTTCTGCATCCTATCGGGCTTTTCGGGCAAGAAATAAGGAAGCCACCATGTTACTTTTGGCCGCTTTCTTTGTGATGTTGGGCCGGGTGCCCATCGGGTATTATCTCTCATCCTGGCTGCCCGAGAATTACCAATTAGCCGCGGTAGCTGATTGGATCATGGATTTTCCCCAGACCGCCGGACAGAGAGCTATCATGATCGGCATCGCCTTGGGGATAGTTTCCAACTCCCTTAGGGTGATTTTGGGTCTGGAGAGAGCTTATATTGGAGGAGAGTAGAAATACAATCAGGGATTTTAAAGATTGGATTTGAAATAAGCTTCTATGGAGAGCGAATATGAAGTTCTTTGAGACACTATTGGCCATCGATCGGAGGATTATATTCCTCTTGGTGGCAATTGCTGTGACTTTGCCTCTTTTTTCAAAGGCTATCCTGCATATAGAGGTGAGCCCGACAGTGAAAGCAGTATATGATGCGGTGGAGAGTTTACCTCCCGGATCCAAGGTTTTAGCCTCATTTGATTATGACCCAGCCTCTGCCCCTGAACTCCAACCTATGGCTCTCTCCTTTTTCAGACACTGCTTCTCAAAAGACTTAAAGGTGATCATAATTGGCTTGTGGCCCCAGGGACCGGTTCAGGCGAACATTGCTCTGGAGGACATTTTCAGAGACCCAGAGATTAAAGCGAAGAACTTAAAATATGGTGAAGATTACGTCAACTTGGGCTATATGGCTGGAAATGAGATAGTGATCCAGAGCATGGGATCAGATATCCACACCACCTTCCCAGTGGACTATAGTGGCAACAGAACCTCGGAGTTGCCCTTAATGAAAGGCATAAAAAACTTCGATAATATTGATTTTGTATATAATCTTTCAGCCGGCTATCCAGGCACCATGGAATGGGTCCAGTTTGCAGTAGATAGATTTCATGCCATATTAGGTGCCGGAAATACTGCAGTACAAGCACCCGGCATGTATCCTTACGTTCAAACAGGACAGTTAGTGGGGGTTTTGGGGGGGATGAAGGGTGGGGCAGAATATGAAATAATTGCTAAGCGTCCTGCCAGAGCGGTAAGCTACATGTTCTCTCAAGGCGTATCTCACGCGGTGGTGGTCTTTTTTGTCATCATCGGGAATCTGGCATTTTTTGCTACCAGAGGCAAGAAGAAAGAGTCGCAGGAGGTGGGGAAAAAATGAGCACAACTCTTGGAGTATGGATAGCAGCTTTTCTAACCCTGGGCATAATGAGCTTCCTATATAAGGATAACCCGATCTATAAGTTTTGTGAAGCGGTATTCGTGGGTGTCTCCGCTGGATATTGGTTCGTAGTTGAAAGCATCAACGTGTTCTTGCCCAGGGTATGGGATAATCTTGCGATCGCTGTGAATGTGCTCCAAGAGCAAGGCAAAATAGACTGGTTTCACTGGAGTTATCTGTTGGGTGGTATCCTCGGGGTTTTGATGCTTCTGAGATTGGTTCCCAAAATAGGCTGGATATCCCGCTGGCCACTGGGAGTGATCGTTGGGACAACCGCCGGGCTTTGGCTTGTCAACTATTTGGTCAGCAATGCTATGGTGCAGGTTCGGCATACCATAATTCCCCTTTACGTTGCCGGTGACTTAAATGCCACAATTGGTAGCATAATCATTGTGGTGGGCACTTTCTGTGGGTTGATTTACTTTTTCTTTTCCAAGGAGCATAAAGGTGCTTTCGGTGGAGCGGCGAGAATAGGCATTTGGTTCATCATGATCACCTTCGGTGCATCCTTTGGCTATACGGTGATGAGCCGTATGTCGCTTCTGATCGCTCGTATGGATTTTCTGGTTGGAACCTGGTTAGGGCTGATAAAATGAAGATTGGTCAACGGATTAAACGGATTAAACGGATGAAATCCGTTGAATCCGTCTAGACGGCCCCCCCGTATGGGCGCTACATCCGTTGACAGCTTTGTTAAGGAGTCAAAATGAAACTTCTTCTTTATGTCAAGATTTTGTCGATCTTCCTTGTGATATGCATCTTCCTCTTTCTACAGGCAGACTCGTGTCCGGCTCAAGAAGAGGGAGAGACTGAGGTCTTGGAGGAAACTCTGGCTCAGCCTCCCGCGCCTCCTACAGAAGTGGAAGCCTTGGATACTCCCAATGACAATGGCCATTCCATCACCGTTAGCTGGAAACTTTCCGCTGACGATGGAACTGGTCAGAATAACGTAGTGTCCTACGAGGTATTAAGGTCTGATTCCCCGGATGGTGAATTCGAGGTGCGAGGGCTGGCTCCTGCCGGAGAGGGCGTCTTCGAGGATAAGGGGGCTAAAGAAAAACAAGACGCCAACTACCTTCCCCCGCACAAAGATTTTTACTATAAGGTCAGAGCCAGAGGCGATGGACTTTTCTCTGTTTCCGGGGTGTCTGCACCGGCTCATGCTTTTGGCCAATGGTATCACACCGGCAAAACTCCGGTGGTGGTGGCGGTGCTGCTCTTTTCCACTTTTTGCCTTGTTTTCATCACTGTGGCCCGAAAGGGGAAAAAGCTTTACATTCGTCCTCTGGCCGGGATCGAGGCGGTGGATGACGCCATAGGCAGGGCCACAGAGATGGGTAAACCTATACTGTACATTTTAGGGTTGGGCAGTGCGGACATGATAGCCACCATAGCCTCTTTTACCATCTTGAGCAGGGTAGCCAAGAAGGTGGCAGAGTATCAGACTCCGATTCTGATTCCCTGTTGTGATCCAATTGTTATGGCAGTGTCGCAGGAGACGGTCAGAGCGGCCTATTTGGAAGCAGGCAGGCCGGATCAGTATAAAGAGGAGAACATATATTATCTGACCTCCATGCAGTTCGCTTATGTGGCCGGGGTGAACGGGATAATGCTCAGGGAAAAGCCAGCCACCAATTTTTACTTAGGGAAGTTTTATGCCGAGTCTTTGCTTTTGGCTGAGACCGGTTCTTTGGCCGGCTCCATCCAGATTTCAGGCACGGACGAGATCGCTCAGATTCCCTTCTTCGTCGCAGCCACAGATTACACCCTGATTGGGGAAGAACTTTATGCCGCCTCAGCCTATCTGGGAAAGGAACCGATTCTTTTGGGAACCCTGAAGGGCCAGGACTGGGGCAAGGCAGTGGTCATGATCGCTTTAATCTTAGGTGCTCTGGCGGCCACTTTTAATTTCCAGTTTTTCTTGAACTTGTTTGCAGTGCAGCTCTAATTAGGAGATAAAAATGCGCAGAACATTACCTATCGCTGTTGTCGCCGGTGTCGGTTTCTTCATGTTAATTCAGTATTTTATCCCCCGAGAAGAGTTTGAAACGTTATATGAGTGGGCTTTAGATTGGACCATGGTGATCGGCTGTTTTGCCATGGCTTTAGGTTTGTATAGCCTGACCAACATGATGGTGACCAAAGTTAGGAGAAAAGCAGAGGGTTGGGGATACAGTCTGGTTGCTCTGGTGGGGCTGTTTTTCATGATATTTGTTGGAATCGTTCCACATTATCAGGATAGTCTGAAATACGGCACCCTTTTTATGGACATCTTCGAATATATTTACATTCCGATACAGGCGGCTATGTTCTCGCTTTTGGCTTTCTATATCGCCTCTGCGGCTTATCGAGCCTTCAGAGCCCGAACCGTTTTAGCTACCATCCTGCTCGTCTCGGCAATAATAATCATGCTCAGACTGGTCCCCCTGGGACCCCTGTCTGCTGTTAATCAATGGATGGTTAACTTTATCCTGACGGTGCCTAATATGGCAGCCAAGAGGGCTTTCTGGCTGGGTGTGGGTTTGGGAGCGACTGCTACCGCATTGAAAATTATGTTAGGCATTGAGAGGGGCTATATGGGAAGAGATTGAGGAGGAGACATGACTTTTTATGAAAGGATGATGAATTTAGATAGACGCTGGGTCTATCTGGTTATAGGGCTGGTGGTAGTGGTGACCGCGATCTGGTCTTTTGCGGTTCCGCTCTATGTCACCCCGGAGGTCAGAAGTGTTTATGATTTCGTGGAGAGCCTGGTGCCGGGAGAGATCTTGATGATCGGGGTGGATTATGATCCAGCCGCCTTGGCTGAACTTCATCCCATGTCTTATGCCATAACCAGACAGTGCTTTGCCAAGGACGTAAAGCTTTTGCTCTGTTGTCTGCATCAAAACGGGCCGGGTATGGTGGAGCAGGTAGTAGCCCAGGTGGCAGAAGAATATGGAAAAGTCAATGGAGTCGATTACGTTTATTTAGGATACAAGCCCTATCCCGGGATCACCATATTGGCCATGGGACAAAACTTCAGGATTCCCTTTCCAGAGGATTACTACGGCACCCCTCTGGACTCTCTGCCCATGGCGAGAACACTCACTAACTTTGACAACGTGAAAGCCATCATTAATATATCCGCCGGCAGCGGGACGGAATACTGGATAAATTATGCTAACGGACGCTACAATGCCAAACTGGCCATAGGGGTGACCGGAGTTATGACCGCCGACTATTATCCGTTTTTGCAATCCGGACAGATCTTTGGCCTCATCGGGGGGATGAAGGGGGCGGCGGAATATGAGTATCTGGCTGAGAAGGGAGGATACATCACCAGAGAGAAGGGCCAACTGTGGGCCTCTAAAAGCATGCCCATTCAGACCACCACTCATATAGTGATAATACTATTCATAGTCATAGGTAACGTTGGTTATTTCATGTCAAAGAGAAAAAAATAGGGAAAATAATGGGAACAGCAGAACTAATCTGGAATGGGGTGGCCGCCTTTCTGGTTATGAGCATTTACTCCTTTTTGTATAAAGATAATCCTTTCTATAAGTTCGCCGAGCACCTGGTGGTGGGAGTATCAGCCGGCTATTTCGCCATGATTTTATATTACAACGCATTTTTGCCCAAGCTTATAAACCCCTTAAGAGCGGGACAGTATTGGTATATCATCCCCGGAATACTGGGGTTGTTGATGTGGGCTCGTTTCTCCCAGAAATGGCAGTGGCTCTCCCGACCTACTCTTGGTTTCGTGATCGGAAGCGGGGCAGGAGTCGCAATTCCCCTTTACTTGCAGAACTATGTAATCAGGCAAGTGCACGCCACCATGCTTCCGATCGGCTTCACCAGTTGGCCTCTGATAACCAATGTATTGATAATAATCATGGTGTTCTGCGCCTTGGCCTATTTCTTTTTCTCCAAGCAACACAAGGGAGCTTTTGGCGCAGCAGCCACATTCGGCATCTGGACTTTGATGGTAGGTTTCGGCGCAGGATTTGGCATGACGGTTATGGGCAGAGTGGCCCTTTTGGCTGAAAGGGTGGTCTTCCTGCGGGATTACTTCGCTCAGCTATGGGGCGCTCTGTTTTAGTCCCTGCCACTTAATCCATCCCAGGAACGGTGACCATGCCCATCATCTCTTCAGCCGAATTGCAAATCCAATCAAATAATGAATTTTTTCCTTCCAATACAAACGTGAAATCTAATCCTTTTTTCAAAGTCTTATTCCTCTTCCTTTGTTTTCTCTTAATCGACTCCCCTTTGTCTTTCGCTGCCGAGGATTTGTCCGAAAGCTGGTTCAATCCTAATCGGTTAAACATGCTTATCTTTTTGATTTTGTTTTTCGCGGTGATAATCTACTTCATCCAACGGGCTAAGAAAGGGAAAAGTCTGTTTATCCGGCGCATAGCAGGACTGGATGCTATCGAGGAGGCGGTGGGGAGAGCCACCGAGATGGGCAGGCCGGTGCTTTTCGTCCCGGGAATCGAGGACGTGAATCAAATCCAGACGGTGGCAGCTATGATAATCTTGGGGAACGTGGCAAAGATGGTGGCTGATTACGATACACCCTTGTTTGTTCCCATATGCAGGCCATTTGTTGTTCCAGTGGCGGAGGAGAGGGTAAAAGAGGGATATGCGGCTGCGGGCAGACCAGATGCTTACAACAGAGATAACGTGCGCTATATCTCCGACGAGCAATTTGCCTATGCCGCCGGAGTACAGGGAATAATGCTTCGCGATCGCCCCATGGCTAACTTGATGTTTGGCTCATTTTTCGCCGAATCTTTGATGTTGGCCGAGACCGGTTTCTTAACCGGAGCCATCCAGGTGGCAGGGACGGCTAACATTCACCAGCTTCCCTTCTTTGTGGTGGCCTGTGACTACACCATAATTGGCGAGGAACTTTTTGCCACCAGTGCCTATCTTTCCAAGGAACCCAAGCTTTTGGGAAGCCTGAAAGGATCGGATTTGGCCAAAGCCATTATAATAGGCATTTTGGCTTTGGGTGCAATTTTGGAAACTTTGGGGATAACCCAATTCACCCGCTGGTTTTTCATAGAATGAATTGGTTGTGACCAGACCAGATCGACTCATTTTTTGGAATTAGAGACTTATGCGACGTGAGATACCCATAGCCATCTGTTTTTTAGTCGGCATTTCCTTTATACTGGAATATTTCATCCCCCACGAAGATGTACTCTCCATCTTCGAGACCATTCGCCAGTGGGCCATAATCGTTATTGCCTTTGCCTACGTGCTGGGGATTGCCAATCTGGTAAGAATCAATTCTCATGTCATACAGAGAAAAGGAAGAGACTGGCCCTATAAGATAATCCTGGTGGTGAGTTTGTTTTTCATGATCACCGTGGGAATCATCTTCGATATTTTCGGAATCCGCCTTGGTGGGATCGGAGAGGGAACTATCTTCGGTTGGGTTTACTTCCATGCCCAGTATCCTCTGCAAGCGACTATGTTTTCTCTTTTGGCGTTTTTCATTGCTTCGGCGGCATTTCGCGCCTTCAGGATAAGAACCTTTCAGGCTTCGCTTCTGGCAGTGACCGCTATTTTAGTGATGATTGGAAGAGTCCCCGTCGGCGAAAGCCTGTGGGCAGATTTCCCGGACTTTATTGAATGGATAATGAACGTTCCTCAACTGGCAGGGAAGAGGGCAATAATGATCGGCGCCGCTTTGGGAGCCATCTCCACCGCCCTTAAGGTTTTAACCGGTCTGGAGAGGACCTATCTGGGAGGAGAGTAAGCCAGTCGCAGGAGAAGCAATGAGAAAGATACTCGAAAAACTGGAAAGCCTGGACAGAAGAATCATATTCATCTTCATTGGCCTGTCCATTGCCATTCCTCTGCTTTTTCCGGTTTACACCGACTTCTCCGTGACCGCACCGGTGGAGGGTTTCTACGACGCCATCGAGGAACTTTCCCCTGGATCCAAGGTGTTGGTCTCCTGCGACTATGATCCCGGCTCCATGCCCGAGCTCTTTCCCATGAACGTGGCGGTGTTTCATCACCTTTTCTCTCGCGGTCACAAGATCATAGTGATGCAACTATGGGCCACCGGAACACTGCTGGCGGAGCGGGCCATGAATGAGGTGCTGCAAGAATTTCCCGACAAGAGGTACGGAGAGGATTATGTTAACCTGGGATTCAAAGAGGGGAGAGAGGTAGTGATGGTCTCCATGGGAACCAGCATACCCAAAACCTTTCCCACAGACGCCCAGGGCACCAAGCTGGAGGAGATCCCGCTCATGCAGGGCGTCACCAATTTTGACGATATCACCATCCTGATGAACATCTCCGGAGGTCTGCCCGGAACTAAGGAATGGGTGCTTCAGGTACAATCCAGATACGGCGTGAAGCTGGGCTCAGGATGTACCGCGGTGAGCGCTCCTGAGTTCTACCCCTATGTGCAGTCAGGTCAGTTGGTGGGACTTTTAGGAGGAATGAAGGGCGCGGCTGAATATGAAAAGTTAGTCCAAAGACCCGGGACCGCCCAGAGAGGGATGGATGCTCAGTCCGTTTCGCATATAGTAGTTTTCCTGTTTATCTTGATTGGCAACATCGCATATTTTTCAGTCAAGGGTAAGAAGAAAAGACTGAAAGTTTCACGATAGCAAGTTCTAAAGAGAGAAAGCCAAAAAGACAAGAGGTACGCCTGTGTGGGAGACAATCGGAATCTGGTTGGGTGCTTTTTTGACGCTTTGCATCTTCTCCTTCTTGTACAAAGACAATCCATTCTATAAACTTGCCGAGCATCTTTTCGTGGGCATATCCGCGGGATACTGGGCGACACTGGAATACCATAACGTCTTCAGACCAAACCTGTGGGACCCGCTAACCCGGGAGGGGAGATTGCTTCTTATCGTCCCCTTCGTTTTTGGGCTTATGCTTTTCAGCCGCTTCACCAAGAGATTCAGTTGGCTTTCGCGCTGGCCCATGGCGCTGATAATCGGAATCTATGCCGGAATAACCATCGTGGGCTACGGCTCAGGAGATTTGATACTTCAGATTCGTGCTAATTTACTCCCGCTCTATACTGACCATTGGCTTACCTCCCTTAATAATATCCTTTTGACCGTGGGAGTAATCACCGGTCTTATCTACTTCTTTTTCTCCAAGGAGCATAAAGGCGCTTTAGGCGCAGGAGCCAAAATCGGCATCTGGTTTTTGATGATCTCCTTTGGTGCCTCCTTCGGCTACACGGTTATGTCCCGTATGTCCCTCCTCATCGGACGAGTATACTTCCTTCTGGGAACTTGGCTGCACCTTCTGGAGTAGAATTTCAACGTTTTTAATTTAGAGTCTTCTCCATCACAACGTTTTTCCCTAATGAGCAACCAAGGTGATTTTGTCAACTTAATACGCCCTGTGAAGATAATAACAGATTTTCCTGTAGGGGCGATGCTCTGTCATCGCCCTAAAGTTCGGGCGAACACAGAGGTCCGCCCCTACATGCAATTCGATGTAGCGGAAACCTTCAGGTTTACACAATGGAAGTTGGTAACGGACGCTTGGTCCGTCACCCCTAAGATGTTCGTCACAGACACCCTGTGTGTGACGAATGAGGGCAGGGGCGATGCTCCGCCATCGCCCTAAAGCTCGGGCGAACACAGAGGTCCGCCTCTACCTATAATTCGATGAAACATCACACCCTGTAGAACCTCAAAGAGAAGGAGGGTTGTTTAAGTATAATATTCTGAGTTTCTGATGTGTAAAGACTGTGGAGAAACGATAATTGTGGCGGTTGAGGGACTTGAGGACAATGAGTGTGAGAAAAAACCTTAAAACAAAAAAAGTTAAAGCAATTGTGCTGGTGTCGGGTGGACTTGATTCAACGCTTGCTTTGAAGCTTGTTCAAAAACAGAGTATAGATGTTATAGCAGTTAATTTCCTGTCCCCATTTTGCACCTGTGATCAGAAAGGGAGGTGTTTTTCAAGAGAAACTGCCCAGAAGTTCGGTGTTCCTTACAAAGTGGTGAGCAAAGGAGGAGAGTATTTGAAAATTATAAGGAAACCCAAATATGGTTACGGAAAGGGAATGAACCCCTGCATTGATTGTAGAATTTTCATGCTAAATAAAACAAGAAAGCTTTTGGCCGAACTTGGGGCGGAGTTTATTGTTACCGGCGAGGTCATAGGTCAAAGACCAATGTCGCAACACAGGAAAACTTTGAGAATTATTGAAAGAGAAGCCGGCTTGGATGGGAAGATCTTAAGACCATTATCTGGAAAGCTTCTGCCTATAACCGAACCCGAAAAAAAAGGTTGGATCGATCGAAAAAAGCTCCAAGCCGTGCAGGGAAGAAGTCGAAAGCCCCAATTTGATTTGGCAAGAAAGCTGAAGATAGAAGAGTTTGCTTGCCCGGCAGGTGGTTGCCTTTTGACACTAAAGGAGTTTGCCCGCAAGTTAAGGGACCTGTTCGAACATAAGAAAAAAGTAACAGCAAATGATATTCTATTGCTCAAAGTTGGCAGACATTTCAGGTTTGGGAAGAATAAGATCATTGCGGGAAGAAACGAGAAGGAGAATAAGATACTGACTGAAAGAAAGCAAAAAACAGACTACATTTTTGAAGTGCCGGATTTCGGAAGCCCGATTTCCATATTGCAAGGCAAGAGGAGCAAAGAGGTGATCGAATTCACCGCAAAATTAACCGCCATGTATTCTGATTGCAAGGAAGAAAAAGTGATGGTAAAATATGGAAACAAAAAGCCAATTAAAAGTATCATGGTGAAACCATTAAGTAAGGCAGAAAGCAGAAGGTATAATCTAACTTTGCAGAGTATAATGTGAAGCAATTTACGTCTCTTTGATTGATTGTTTAGTTTAACCTAATAAGCACCAAAATTTACGTGTAACCTTACCCCATTAACTCATACAAACAGCCATCTCCACTACCATTTGCTGAAGAACTCCAGTCTGGATTTTTAACACTCCCTGGAGCCTGACATTTCAAAACCTTTTGCCAATTTAACTTTTTCTAACACCATGTAAATAATGTCTTGACAACAAATTATTGAATATTTACCCTTCATTAGAAAAAGCAAAAGATCTTTGTTGCTACTATGAAGAACATTGCTGTTCTGACAGAAAAAAACATCCTGGCACTTGAAAAATCCCTCAAGAAACTTGCCCGAACAAAATACCGAAAGACCGGGATTCCTTTCGTCACCTTGAAGTTTGCTCAGACTCTGGACGGTAAGATTGCCACCCTCACCGGGGATTCCAGATGGATCAGCGGATCATCCTCCCTTCGTTTTGCTCATCGCCTGCGGAGCTTTAATGACGCTATCTTAGTTGGGGTGGATACAATTATTCGGGATGATCCCCGACTTACCGTTCGCCCGCTCAGGGGCAAAAATCCTCAAAAAATAATAATTGACAGCCGGCTTCGAATGCCGCTTGATTGTAACGTGCTCAAAGGAAGGACGGCATTATCCACCATTGTTGCGACCACCTTCCTTTCGGATCAAAGAAAAATCGAAAGGATACGATCCACAGGCGTCGGGGTGTGGTTGATAAAAAAAGACCGTTCTAATCGGGTCGACTTACAATGTCTTCTGAAAGAATTGGGACGAAAAGATATTCGGTCCATCTTGGTAGAAGGAGGAGCAAAGATAATCACCTCTTTTCTTAAAAAACGATTGCTTGACCATCTGGTAGTGGTCATTGCTCCCAAAATCTTAGGAGAAGGCATAAACTGTGTAAACTTCCCCTCTTCATACCGATTTAAAAATCTGGACTCATTTTCTTCTTTTAAATATTTTCGATCTGGTGATGACGTGATCGCGGACGCATTCTTCAATAAATAGCACCAGAAACCTTATGATAAGTTCTCTTATCCCAAATCATACAATACTCGCTCTTATAATTGTTCAAGACACAAGAGCATTGTGATCAGAGACGCCATTCTCGGTGTTCAAACCTTTGGCAAACCCACCCAGAACACCCAAAACAGACAAATAACTGCAAATACCATCTTGACATTTTTCGGTTTCATGCTATACTTATAAATAGAGAAAAAGAGTTATAAGTCTTGCATTGAATACGACGACCAACCTCAAGTAGGACATGAGGTAACTCATCTAACTCTTTATGAAATAAAACATTATGAGGATGTTTGCTGAATTCAATAACAGGAAACCCGAATGAATCAAAACTCAAACAGAGCAACACGAACCAAAGAAATCATTCTTCCTTTTGTCTTTCTTTTAATCTTTTTTGTCACCCCGGCAGAGGGAATTCGCTGGCCCTTTGATCCCGGAGATGAGTCCCTTCCCTTAGGGAACAACTATGGAGAGTATCAAAATTACGGTGGCTACCCTTATCTTCATCCGGGAATAGACATTTTGCAGCCATTCGGTTCCCCGGTCTATGCAGTCAAGTCGGGCATAGTCAAGGCAGTTCTCACCATATCGGGTGAGTATCACTGGAGGGTGGCGGTAGGAGATTCGACCGGGGCTGACTGGTGTGATGGATGGCTCTATGCCCATCTGGATCAACCCACCATCCAGGTTCAGGTAGGCGACAGCGTAAAGGTTGGCGACTATTTAGGCGATTTAGTCTTTTGGCCCGTGGCTGAATTTCATCATCTACATTTCGTCAAGATAAGAAACCAGGGGGTAACCTGGACATCCGATTGGAAGTTCATCGCCAATCCTTTAGACGAACTGATCCCCATTGACGAGCCTGATCCTCCGGTGATCGAAAATGCCAGAGAAACGGAGAAATTTGCCTTCTGTTACAACAATACTCACGTTTATTTCGACCCGGGAAATCCGGTATCGGGCCCCGTAGATATTGTTTCGAAGATATATGATAAAACCAAACACCACCATTGGCGCATGATCCCCTATCAGATTGAATATTCCATCTTCAATGATAGTGTCTCCTTTGGTCCCATTCTCTCTTTTATCTTCACCGATACCCTTTTCTGGGATCAGGATGTGAGCGTGATCTATCAGAACGATGATGTATGTTACACCCAGGGAGATTATAATTACAGGAATTTTTATTTCATAGTCACCAACACGGATGGGGATAGTGTGGTTGAATACTCGGATCAATTCTGTACCTGGAGCACTGAGGAATTCCCCAACGGCAGTTACTGGGTGAAGGTGACCACTCACGACAGATACGGGAACTCAGACTCCGACAGCATGCAGGTGCAGGTGGAGAACTATTTTGAAGTGAGCGGAAAAGTGGGCTTATCAGACAATCCTCCGGACTCCTCAGGAAGCATAATCCAAATTGCGGAGCTGGCAGTCTCGGATACTACCGACCGTTCTGGTGCTTTCTTCTTTGAGAACGTGAGCGGCGGACATTACCTTTTCCAGATAACCCATCCGGGTTACTCTTCCCTTGATACAGTTGTCCAGGTTTCTGAAAACTTGAATCTTGAGCTAACCTTAGAGATAGGAGCATATATTAGGGGAGATGCCAATCATGATCAACTGATCGACTTGGGGGATTTACTTTATCTCATCAACTACCTCTTTAAGTATGGACCTCCTCCTATCCCTTTCTTTTCTGGAGACGTCAACAACGATACGCTGGTGGACTTTGCCGATGTGCTCTACCTTATAAGTTATCTTTACAAAGGAGGACCACCCCCTGAAGGGAGTCATCTAACAAAAGCGGGAAGTCAAAAAAACTAATTCAAAGCTGGAGGTGAATTCATAATGAAGATACTGTTGATCACCCTTCTGATGATTTTGACCTTTTGTGCACTTGCCCTGTCTGAAATTCCTCTGCAAAAATCCCCTTTCTGGCAATCCACCGAGACTGGTGTTTACTCCACCGGCGCCAATTGGGGAGATATTGACAAAAACGGATACTTAGATTTTGCCATCTCCAACGGAAACGACATGGCGCTGGCTCCTAATTACCTTTATTTCAATTACGATGGCATTCTTCAAACCACCCATGGCTGGGCCTCTTCCAACTCTCAGTATTCCGGGCATTCTGCGTTGGGAGATGTAGATCAGGATGGCTATTTGGATTTTGCCGTATCAAACTACATTTCCTCCGGATGGAAAGCATCAACTGTTCAGCTTTATGTGAATCTAGGCGGCACACTGGAGACTTCGCACTCATGGCAATCCGCTGATTCCATGCACTCTTTTGCCTGCGCATTCGGAGATGCGGATGGAGATGGTGATCTGGATTTAGCAGTGGCCAGTGGAGAAGCTTACAACAATATCCGTGAACACCAGAGAATCTATTATAACATCGGAGGAACCTTTGAGACCACCCCTTCCTGGACCTCCATTGACAGCACCCCCTGTTACGACGTGGAATGGGGGGATGTGGACAACGATGGCGATCTGGATCTGGCTTTCACAAGTTCCATTGGTCCGGTTTTTGTCTATTACAACTACGGAGATTCCATCGAACGTTATGCCTCCTGGAACTCCGGTGGATACTATGATGGGAATACCCTCAATTGGGGAGACTTAGACAACGATGGCTATCTGGATCTGGCAGTTGCCAACAATACCCAGCTGGGGCAGCCGGGATATTTTGAGGTATATGGCAACGTGGGAGGGACACTTCTAACCACCCCGGTCTGGAGATCAAGCACTCAGGGCTATGGTTCTTCTGTCTCCTGGTGTGATGTGGACAATGATGGAGACAAGGATTTAGCCGCCGGCAGATGGTGGGGTTATTCGGTGGTATATGAAAACATCGAAGGCACCTTGACCACCACCCCAGCCTGGCAATGTAATTCAGGCTATACCGCCGTGGTGGAGGAGATGGTGTGGGGAGACGTTGATGGCGACGGTGTGTTGAACGTTGCCGGCGAGACTCATACAGGCGATGGAATAAAGAAGGTGTTCTACCTGGAGCACCATCCGGCTCACTCTCTGGAGAACGTGATGGTGGACGGTGATACTCTTCAAGCAACTCAATATTGCTACAATTTAGCCAGTGGCTGGGTCTCGGTTTCCACTGCCCCCACCATTGAAATCGTCTTGGATTATCATTACTCCTTTAAACCCGATCTGGGAGTAAGCAACTGGGGTGGGGCAAACATGATCTTCAAGAATTTTGCCGCCGTCTATGTGTGGGGAGATGCTGATGGAAGTGGTCTGGTGGACTTGGGGGATATACTCTTTCTGGTTAACTATCTTTACAAGGCTGGATTGGAACCTAACCCCCCATCTTCAGGAGATCCAAGCAACGATTGCACTATAGATTTGACTGACATTCTCTTTCTGGTAAACTATTTATATCGGGGTGGACCCGCGCCCTTGCAGGGATGTGCTTAAATTTGTTCTTTACAGCGCAGAATGTAGGGGTGGAGCTTCAGCTCCACCCTCATATTATTCATGGTTTTGAATTTCGTCTTTCTCTTTTTTTGTCTCTTTCTTCACCACCGCTCCTACCAGAAGCGCTATCCCTATGACCACCAAAACCAAAGGCCAGATGGTTGAAAGATCAGGGATGATGTTAAGATTCGCTAAAAGGAAAACCACTCCCAGACCTAATACTATCAATCCCCCTATCACCATGCCGTGACGGTTATCTTTTTCATCCTGATTGTGCATGACTCCTCCATTTTAGTTTCAATTTTCTTTACGTGGAGGGGATGTTTTTTGTTACAAAAATCCAAAATCGAAATTATTACCGTTTGTCTGGTATGGTCTTAACAGAAGATCAAGCAAGTAGTAACTTGCTCTGGCTTACTAGGTTTTTGGGCGAAAAAATTTTGTTCTGGTACGGAGATTTTCCTTGACAAATTAAACCAAAACCACGTATAATCAGTCGCCAAAATTCGGCTGATACTCTGTTCGTTTACACAGAGGTCCCCCGAAGAGGTTTCCTTTTTTGGTGTTCACAATTTAGCTTCCTGAGGAGGTGAGAAATATGAAGTGTGCTTCCTGCGGGGAAAAAATAAAGGGTGAGCCCGTGTGGAAAGATAATAAACCATACTGCTCGGAAGAGTGCGCGGATATGGGACCCTTTGAAGAGGAAAAAGAGTATGAGGAAGAAGAGGAAGAAAGATAGGATGAATAGTAGGGTTCAGTAATGCTAGTTAAATGCCGTCAGTGGTGGCTTAACTGTGCGGAAATGTGTTCTTTAACAATTTTGCCTCCATAGGAGGTGAGATCAATGGCAGGGAAAGGTTGTGGTGCCCCCGCTCCCCGTAAGGAATCCAAAAAGGAAACCAAAAAGGGTAAGGG
>Ga0209635_10000114_pt1 | contig 46617 bp, 47 predicted proteins | sample DeeMarSWOR230_32_FD_187463 | JGI IMG/M metagenome (GOLD analysis project Ga0209635, IMG submission 187463) | Marine sediment microbial communities from White Oak River estuary, North Carolina - WOR-2-30_32 (SPAdes) (version 2) | ecosystem: Environmental > Aquatic > Marine > Intertidal zone >...
CCCAGGCGCTGAATCCGCCGGCCGCCGGGCAGGCGGTACTATGGACCTACTTCATCCATGAGTAGTTGCAACCGACACGGGTGCCACGCTGGCCAGGCGGCCGGTTTCAGCACGATGGGGATGATCGTTGCCCTCGTGCTGCTGGGTTTCCTGTTGTCGCCACTGTTGGGCACGATTATCAGCGCCCAGCACGGCTTCGTGGCGAACCGCCAACGCGCTCGCGCGGCGGGCAACGTCCGCTATGCCCACCTCGCTCTGACGCGTTTCATGCGCGCGGCGGGGAGCAGCCCGCTGGGCGTGGCGCTCGATGGGGTCGATCCGGATCCGGATGGGGACGGCGACTTCGATGACATCCGTCTGCGTGCCGATTACAACCCGCCGGACGGAGATATTGATGATCCGGGTGAGGACCTCGTCTTCTATCTGCGGGCCGATACCATGTTCCTGCGCTCGGGTACGGCAGGCGCGGAGGAGCCGTACCTCATCGGCGTGGACTCGTTGGCGTTCGAGTATTTCGACCGAGAGGGGAATCCGATCACCGACGCGAACCGGGTAACCTCGCGCGCGCTGTCGGCCCGGGTCACGATCCGTGCATGCGGCGAGCACGATGGCGGAGCTGCCGAGCGCGTACTGAGCGGGACTGTGCGCCTGCGTAACAAGGGATGAGATCGATGCGGTACCTGCGGTCGAACGAGTCCGGCCTGGCACTGATCGCGGTGCTGTTGGCGATGGCGCTGCTGACGGCGATCGGTGTGGCGCTCACGGCCGTGGGTATCGTGGAGTACCGCACCTCGGTGAACCACCGCTCGGCGACGCGGGCGCTGCTGCTGGCGGATGCGGGGGCGACCCACGCACTGGCGCTGATGCGAGGTCCGCTGGCCGCGTACAGCTACACCGATGTGCTGCTTGGTGCCGACGGAGTGGCCGACACGGAGGACGACGGGCTCTTCGTCGGATTTGACCTCGGCGATGATGCGCTGCCCGACAGCGGTATCGGGTTGGGCCAGGGGCGCTACTTCGTGACGGTCGTGAACGACGACACCGACCCCAGCGGGGATCCCCACACCGATGCGAATCACCGCTTCGTGGCACTCTGCCGCGGCGAGACCCCGGACGGCGGTGTGGCGGAGGTCAGGGTCATGCTCGCCGCGCCGAGCTACCCCGCCGTTGCGGCGAACGGTGACCTCTTCGTGCCGGGCACGCCGACGATCACCGCCAGCGGCCCGTGCGGAGGGGTCCACGCGAACAACGTGATCACCATCGATGGGCACCCGACCGTGGACGGCGACGTCACCTATTCGGAGGGGATCGTCATGTCCGGGGTCATCTACGACTCCTACGGGAACGAAGTGATCCCGCGCTATGAAGATCCTATCAAGATCGACAAGTACGAGCCGCAGGACTTCTGCGCTGACGCCGACTTCCGCCTTGAGAACAAGAAACTGATTAGCGTGGCTCCCCCCGACACGTCCTCGATCGACGGCGAGAAAATGCTGGGCTGGAAGTGGGAGGCAAGCGAGAACGCCTACGTTCTGAACGCGAAGGACGCGGTGGAGGGGACGGTGTGCGCCGACGGCGACATCCGTGTCAACGGCAACCTCGGGGAGGCTGGGGATCCGTTCAGTATCACGCTCATCGCCACCGGATCGATACGAGTGGGCGGTACACCTGTGATCACGGCTGATCACCCTGACGGCATCCTGATCCTGGCCGGCGGTGACGTGCAGATCGGCGGCGCCGCTTCCACGACGACACCGTACTATCGCGGCCTGGTGTACGCGGGCAGCCAGTGCCAGGTCAACGGCAACCCGACGGTGGACGGCCACATCCTCTGTTACGATGACGAGGACCCGACCGGCGCTAACAATCTCACTGACGAGAACGAGATCAACGGGACTCCCACCATCAACTACGACTGCAATGGCGTACGCCGGCGCACGCTGGTGTCGTCGTGGTGGGAGTCGCGGACGTCGTAGCCCCCACTCCCCCTGGTAAGAGCGATGGAATTCCGCACGCGGGCTAATGAGCAGGGCTTCGCGCTAATCGCGGTACTGCTGGCGATGGCGCTGCTGACCGCGATCGGGGCAGCGCTCACCATGGTCGGCGTGGTCGACTTCCGCACATCGATCAACCACCGTTCGGCGACACAGGCGCTGCTGTTGGCGGATGCGGGGGCCACTCACGCACTGGCGCTGATTCGCGGTCCGCTGGCCGGACATTCCTACAGCGATCTGCTCCTCGGCCCCGATGGGTTGGCGGCGACGGAGGACGACGGGCTGCTGGTCGGCTTCGAGCTCGACGGCAGTGATGAGGCGCCCGACACGGGGGTCGTGCTGGGGCAGGGCCGCTATTTCGTCAGGGTCGTGAACGACGGCACCGACCCCAGCGGCGACCCCTATCTTGACAGCAATCACCGCCTCGTGGCGCTTTGCCGCGGGGAAACGCGTGACGGCGGCGTTGCCGAGGTCCGGGTCATGCTCGCGGCCCCCAGCTTCCCTGCGATCGCGGTCAACGGGGCTCTGATGCTGCCGGGCAACCCCGATGTCCTGGGACCGTGCGCAGGCGTGCACGCCAACGGCGAACTGACGATCAACGGGAATCCGACGGTAGACGGTGAGGTCACCTACTCCGGCGAGGTGAACCTCAGCGGCACCGTCCACGACGCCGCCGGGAACGTGGTGGTACCACGGTACGAGTGGCCGGTGGAGGTTCCCAACCACGACCCGTTCGATTTCCGCGATCAGGCGGACTTCATACTGGAGAACGGCTGGGTTGTCACAGTCGGCACCCCGCGCGACAGTGCGAGCGCCACCGGTCAGGGTGCGCGAGGCTGGAAGTACAACGCCTCCCAGAACACATACAGTCTGGCCGGTAACAAGGCGGAGCCGGGCACATACTGGGTGCACGGCAACGTCGAGGTCACGGGCAACGCCGGTAAAGACGGCGACCCGCTCAGGATCACGATCATCGCCACCGGGTCGGTGAAGGTAACGGGGACCCCGATACTGACGCCCGACCATCCGGACGGGATACTGATTCTGGCTGGCGGCGACGTTGAGATTGGCGGCAACGCGTCGGGAATCACACCCAACTACGCGGGCCTCGTGTACGCCGGCAGCCAATGCCAGGTGCACGGCAACCCCAGCGTCGGTGGCCATATCCTCTGTCACGACGCGCCCAACCCGGCGAGCTCGAGCGATCTCGTGAGTGAGAACAAAGTGAACGGCAATCCCACCGTCACCTACGACTGCACGGGCGTGCGCCGGCGCACGCTCGCGTCCTCGTGGTGGGAGTCGCGAAGCGGATAAACCCCGCCAAGTTCAGACCAAGCTGGTCTGGTTATGACGCGAAAGGCGGGTACCGATGGTTATCGGTGCTCGCCTTTCGATTTCCAGCGCGATGCTGCGTGACTACACCTTGAGGAAATCCGCCCAATCGAGCGTTGGACCTGCAAAGATGCCCTTCGGAGCGCGCCGGGCCTGATACATGGCGCCGTCAGCCTCCTCGACCAGCCGCTCGACGACTTTCGGGAAATCGGGGAATCCGAGCTCCATAGGCGAAGTCGCGCTCGGTCCCAGCGTCGCCGTGCCCATGCTCGTCATCAGCCGCGGTACGCCTTCAGGCCAAGGCATCCCGCGCTCGCTGCTCAATGCCTCGTAGAGGCGGTCGGCCACGATTCCGGCGCCGGTGCGGTTGGCGTCGATCAGGATCAGAAGGAACTCGTCACCGCCGAAGCGGCCGACGATGTCTGAGTCGCGCACACAGCGCTTCAGCATGGCGCCCAGGTGTCGCAGCACCCTGTCCCCGGTGATGTGGCCGTGTACGTCGTTCAGCTCTCTGAACTGGTCGATGTCGAGCATCAGCAGCGATACGGGAAATCCCTTGCGCCAGGCCAGCTTGAGCGTCTGGCGCAGTCGCTCGAGAGTGAACGACTTGCGAAACACCCGCGTCGTCGAGTCGACCGTGGCCAGCTCGTAGAGCGCGGCGTTGCGGATCGCCGCGGCCGCCTGAGTGGCGAACAGCTGTAAGACGTCGACATCGTGCTCGTGCGGGCTCGGCTTGTTGAGGTAGGCGAGGCCGAGTACGTGTTCGGCCAGGGCGAGTGGCAGGACGCCATGGTGGTCATCGATGACGTTGCTGCGCTCGTCCACGGCTCGGCGGATCAGGTGAGAGGGCACCGACTTCAGCCGGTCCACCGTCGCGCCCTTCGGGTAGGCGTCGGCGTTGGCAGCGGTCACCACGTAGTCGTCGATGGTCTGCGGGAACTCCGTGAAGCCCTCGATGGGAGGTTTTCCGACCGGGTCGCTTGCGCGCGCGGCGACGAAACCACTCTCGCCGCCGATGAGTTCGTTCACCTGCCCGAGAATCGTCTCGAGTACCTCGTCCAGAGACTGGATCCTGTGGAGTTCCGGCACCGCTTCCAGCAGCTGCCGCAGGCTGTGCCGCGTCTGCCGGATCATCTCCGCGTGCCGCGCCGTCACGAACGCCGCGCTGACCCAGAGGCGCAGGCAGTCATCTCCATGTCCCTTGTCGTAGTAACCGTAAATGTCGTGGTCGCGGGCGAACGCGTGGAGGCGCTCGCCGGGCGGCCCGGACGCCGTCAGGATGGTCGGTGCCCCGGGCGCCCGCGCCCGCAGGTCGCCCAGCGGGTCGGCGCCGTCCGCGTCTAGGAGAGCAAGCTCCACGACGAGCAGGTTGGGCGTCTGATCGGCCAGGAAGTTTGCGGCGGCGATCAGGTCTTCGGCGCCCCAGGCCCGGTGGCCGTCCTCGGCGATCAGCTTGCAGCTCTGGCTCAGGAACCCCGGATCGCTGTCGACAAGCAGGACGCTGAGTCCGTGCTCGGGCCGCTTGGTCCCTCCTTTGATCATAGACAACCACTCGCGTTCTGGCGTCCCGGCGAGATCGCTCCGATTGCTAATGGGCACTTACAGGGGGCAGGGGTGCTGGCGGCGCGAGGGAGGATACCCATACTACACGCCTGCAGCCGAGAGGTTCGCGGTGGCGGCCCGTCGGGGTCGGGGCGCCGGCGCGCAGCCCAGGGAGGAAGTCATGGCGGAGATGAACGCGGTGGTCATCACGGCTCCAGGCGAAGCGGAAGTGTTGGAACCGCAACGGGTTACGATCCGGGAGCCCGGCCGGGGAGAGCTGCGGGTCCGCGTACGGGCCGCTGGGGTCAACCGGGCGGACCTGCTGCAGCGGCGCGGCCTCTACCCGGCGCCGCCCGGCTGGCCGGCAGAGATCCCGGGGCTCGAGTACGCCGGCGAGGTGGAATCCGTGGGAGACGGGGTCACGCTGTGGCAGCCCGGCGACCGGGTGATGGGCTTGGTCGGGGGCGGCGGCTACGCCGAGTTCGTTGTGGTGCCGGAGCGCGAGGCCATCGCCGTTCCGGCGGGACTGTCGTTCGAGGAAGCCGCGGCGATCCCCGAGGTGTTCATCACCGCCCACGACGCCCTGTTCACGCAGCTCCGCCTCGGTCTCGGCGAGCGGTTGCTCATCCACGCGGTAGGGAGTGGGGTCGGCAGCGCGGCGCTTCAGCTTGCCAAGGTTGCCGGAGCGACGGTCCTCGGCACTTCGCGCTCTGCCTGGAAACTGGAGCGCGCGAGCGAGCTCGGTCTCGACGTGGCGATCGATAGCTCGCGGGAGGACGTGGCGGAGGCCGTGCACCGGGCTACGGGCGGGCAGGGCGTGCACGCCATTCTCGACCTGGTGGCAGGCCCCTGTCTCGCTGCTAGCCTGGAGAGCCTGGCCGTGAAAGGACGGATGATCGTGGTGGGGCTTACCGCGGGCCGCAGGGCGGAGGTCGATTTCGGCTCGGTTCTGGGCAAACGGTTGCAAATCGTTGGAACCTCACTGCGCACCCGCCCGCTGGAGGAGCGGATCGCCGCGGCACGCGCCTTCGATCGTGATGTGGGTGAGCTACTGGCGAGCGGCAGGGTGCGCCCGATCATCGACCGCGTGTTCCCGTTCGAGCAGGCTGTCGATGCGCACCGTCACATGGAGGCCAACGCGAACTTCGGCAAGATCGTCATAATGCTGCCGCGACCCTGAACAACGGCCAGCGTTACAGGATGCCGGTCTGAGGACTGGTCACACATCAAGCGATCGTCATAGCAAGATCCCGGGACGCCGCGGGGGGCGTCCCGGGATCCTACCGTAGCCGGTCTGCGCAGCCACTCGGGGCGGGCACTACCACGAGGTTAGGTGCGGGGCGAAGACCATGAAGTTCTTCAGCATTTTCGTTCTGATCTTGAAGCGCGCGCCCGGCACGTAATGGGTATCGAGTAAACGCTCGACCCGCTTGACGTGGCGGTCGTACTCCTCGTCGGCACCGCTCAGCCAGGCAAACCAGGCGGCGTCGGCCATGGCCCAGACCTGGGCTTCCACATCGCCTGCCGAGGCGGCCTCCTCCGCCAGCTCGAGCAGCGTGGCTCTGGCGCTCTCGAACTCGCACTCGAAGTAGTAGGCGTTGGCGATGCGTCGCAACTCCTCGATCGGCAGCCTACCGTCGGCGCGAGCCACTTTCACCGCGTTGCTGTACACCCGGCGCGCCGCGTCGAACCTACCGTTCGCTGTGAGGACGTCGCCGAGTTCGATGCGGAAGCGATTCACAGCGAGGAGGGCGGCGGGCAGATCCGCCGGCTGGACGGGCACGACTGTGAGCGGCGTGGCGGCCGCGAGGGAAGCGGCAGCAGCCGAGAGCGCCATAAACCGGGCAAACGTCCGCATAGCTCTATACCTCCACCCACTCCAGACGGCGTATCCTCCGACCAGTCACCCTACGAAGCTGAGGGTCGGTCGGTTTCGTGCCGCTCCCCGTGCCCTCCATCCTGTTGGATGCACTGACGGTGCCTTGGGTTGCACCGGGTCTGCCGCCTGTCTGCCACGGTACGCAGAAGTGAGTCGAGGCGTATGTCATCGACAAGCTCAGGGGTCGCTGTGCCGTTTTTCGAGCAGATCGGCTTCCGAGGTTCCGGCCTGCTGCGCCGCTCGCTCGCGCCGGGCGACACGTTCGGGGGCAAGCAGCCGTCGCCGCGATCAGGCAGGCAGCAAGCGCGGCGGCGAGGAGCAACTCGATCGTGGTTTCCTCTCCGGAGAAGTCAGCGTCAGCGGGTGACCACGTTGACCAGACGGTTCGTCTGCCGATGCGAGGTCAGGACGACGCGATCGAAGCGATCGGTGAGCTGCAGGGCGGCACGCGCCGCTTCCAGTGCGAGTGTTTCGTGCTCGGGGTCATCCACCATGTTGATGACAGGTACGACGGTCGCGACCCCGGTGCCCTTGAGGGCGCCCTGTTCGTGGGCGAGCAGGCGCGCCACGTGGTTGGGCGTGATCGGCTCGCCATATTCCGCCCCGGTGATGGCCTCCACGCGTGACAGTCGGTGAGCGACTTCCTCCGTCAGCGGCTGGCCGATCGCTCTGGCCGAGACGATCGGGATCACCGTGGTGGCTCCCTCGGGGATCACCGGCTCGCTCGCCTCGGGGGCCTTGATGCGGCGCATGCGCGCGCCGTCGCCCTTGACCAGCAGGACATCGAAGCGCGCTGCGCGCTGGATCTCGGCGATGAGTTCGGAGGCCAGACCACCGTAGCGGCCCTTCCGCACTTCGGGGTGTGCGAACGCGACCAGGCGTTGCGTCGCTGCGACCTCGACCACCGCCGGCACGATCTCTCCGGCATCGGCGATCACCTCGTGAGCGGCCAGCGTGCTGGGGAAGTGCGCCATCGGGACGGTGGAGGTGAGGCCTACGCGGCCCGGATGAAAGACCGCGAGATGGCACAGCGTGGTCTTCTTGCCACCCGCACCCACCGCACACACAAGGCCCGAGCGGGCGGCCAGGAGATCGATGAGCTCATTCACCGGGCGCCGTCTCCAGGATGCCGGCCTGCACGGAGAGGATGCGCGGCAAGAAGCCAGCGATGATCTCCCAGCTGTCACCGCCGTCGCGGCTGGCGAAGAGATGGCCGCTGGAAGTCCCGAAGTAGACGCCACAGGGATCGAGCCCGTCGGTATCCATGGCCTCCCGCAGGATCGTGACATAGGCGTTCTCGCGCGGCAGGCCGTGGGTGAGCGGCTCCCAGCTCGTGCCGGCGTCGCGGCTGCGGTACACGGTCAGCGCACCGCCCACCGTCGTCCGTATATGGCTGCTCTCCTCCGGAATGACGTACACCGTGTCGGGGTCGCGGGGGTCGGTGGCGATGGCGTAGCCGAAGTCGCTCGGCAGCCCGTCCGTGATCTCGACCCAGTGAGCGCCACGGTCGTCGCTGCGATAGGTGCCGGTATGACACTGCCTATAGAGCCGGTCCGGCTGGGCAGGGTGGAGCACAATCCGGTGGACGCAGTGGCCGGTCTCCGGCTGCGTTACGGGTAAGTAGTCGGCCCTGACGCCGCGATTGGCCGGGCTCCAGCTCGCTCCGCCGTCGTCCGAACGGTAGACGCCGCCGGCTGAAACTGCCGCGTAGATACGGCGCGCGTCACGTGGATCAACGTAGATGGAGTGGAGAGCGAGGCCACCCTTCGCCGCCTGCCAGGTGCCCCGCGTGGGATGATCATTGAGCCCGCCTACCGCTGACCAACTGGCGCCGCGGTCGCGGCTCACGAACAGGCCGGCAGGCTCGCCGCCCGCGTACAGCGTATCCGCTTCACCAGTGTGGCCGGGCGCCAGATACCATATGCTCGTGAGGCCCTGCGCTGGCTCGGTCGAGCCGTGGTGCGGAACCTCGGGGAGCAACTCCCAGGTGCGACCCACATCGGCGCTGCGATGAATGTGCACGCCCCAGACCGCATGACGAACCGCGGCGTAGACGGTGTTCCCATCCCGCGGGTCGAGCAGCGTGTGATAGACCTCGTAGCCGGCCAGGTGCGGCCCGTCCAAGCGCCAGTCGCGACGGCGCGCATCCGCTCTGGCGAGGAAGAGGCCCTTTCGGGTCCCGACCAGCAGAACGACACGCGCGCTATCAGAGCTGCGAACCACAGGCTTCCCACCCGTCTCAACCCGGAGGACTGCGCTAGCTTGTCAGCGGATGCGAGTTGCCCTCAATCTCTCGTATGCGGGCACCGTGTACAAGATGGCGCTGGCTGAAGTGGGATCGTCCGATAGCGGTGGGGTGACTAGCCGGTGCAGGCGACGATACCCTCGTTGGGGATGGTGATGCCTGATGGCGGTGTGGCTAGGCCGATGTAGATGCCACACTCGATCGTGGTCATCTGATGGGTCGCCTTAGCTGCCCAGCCGTTGCCTACGACATCCACGATCTCGACTGTGACCATCGGGGTCTCGTTGTAGTCCAGCTGGTTCACGCCGTTGGTGTAAGCGTAGTAATCGTCGAAGTAGGCTTCCTCGGCAGTCACCAGCGTGCGCAGGGCCGTCTGCATCTGCGAGCGATAGGCCTGCTCGCGGGCCCCCATGAAGCGCGGCAGCGCCATCAGCGCGAGGATGCCGATGATGGCGCAGACGATCAGGACCTCGATGAGGGTGAAGCCCCGCAGCCCCGTGCTCAGACCCTCGTCGCGGGGCGAACGGCTGACATCGAGGCCACACTTCATCGTCCGCATGCTCCAGTCTCGGCCGAGGCCATCCCGAACCTAGGCGGGGCCGTACCGCGCATCTTCCGAGCAAGCTCTGTACCCCGCGGACCACACAGTGTAAGCTAGTATCGTGTGCAAGGTTACACGCGCGGCTCGGCAAGAGCCGGCAGGGGCAGGGGCTCGTCGAACGGCAGATTGCAAATCGAGGGGCGGAGTGCAGCAGTCATTCTGACCTAAGGGTTGCCGGAGCCGCGGCTTATTGAATGTAGGGTGAGTTACCGAATCGCGCCTGTGCAAGCAATCTCACAGTGCGTCTTTTTAGCGCAGGATGCTGGAAGCGACGACAGGCCCTATTGGGAAGGAGGATCATCATGCTGAGATCAAGTCTAATGGGCGGCCTGGTGCTGGCCGTCATGCTGCCGCTGGGTGCTGCCAGGGTTGGCGGTGGAGGGGACGGCCCAGGCGCGCCGAGGCTGAGGCCGAGCCTCACGGTCTACATGGGCAATCTGGCGTTGGTGCGGCAGGAGGTAGAGCGACTGTTGGAGCCGGGAGCGCATACGGTTCGCGTCGACGGGCTGCCCACGAACCTCGATGCCTCCAGCCTGATCGTGCTCAACGAAGGGGTGACCCTGCAGGGTGTGCACGGCCAGCGCAACTACCAGGAAGCTGCGTCGGGGCCGGAGGCTTCGCTTGAGCTCGACTTAGATGTGCAGCGCCGCGTGCAGCGGTTAGAACTGGCCTACCTGACGACGGGGCTGAACTGGTCGGCGGACTACACGATGATCATAGCGCGCGACGACGCGTCGGCGCGCGTCGACGGCTTCGCCACGCTAGGCAACAACTCCGGCACCACCTACGAGGACGCCGAGCTGCAGCTGCTGGCGGGGTCCATCCAGCGCGGGCGCGGCCGCTTCGAGCCCCCAGCGGCGCGCATGGCGCAGGCGTTAGAGGAGGCAGCGGCAGCCCCGGAGCTGCAGGAAGCCGTGTTCGGGGACTACCACCTTTACACAGTCTCGACGCCCCTGACGCTGCGGGCCGGCGAATCGCGGCGCATCCGGCTGCTGGGGGCGGAGACGGTTGGGGCGCGGAAGGAGTACACATTCAGCCACAGCGCGAACTACTACCGTCAGAGTCCGGAGCCCTTGACCCAGCCGGTTACGGTCAGCTACCGCATCGAGCGGCCGGAGGACAGCGAGTTTGGCGGCGTACCGCTTCCTGGAGGCCAGGTGCGGATGCTGCAGCGCGATGCGGAGGGTCGGGTGCAGCTCTTAGGTATCGTAGCCGTCCCCAACACGCCGATAGCGGAGGACCTGCGACTGAGCACGGGCTACGCCTTCGATATCGTCGGGACGCGCACGCAGACGGACTACAAGCGTCCCAGCGGCAACGTCTACGAGGCGGCCTGGAAGGTGGAGCTGCGCAACAGGGGCAACTCGGCCGTGACCGTCCAGGTCGTTGAGCAACTGAGCGGCGATTGGAGCATTGTGGAGTCGAGTGAGCGCTGGGAGAAGCTGTCGGCCGGTGCGGTGCGTTTCCGCGTCGATGTTGCGGCTGGAGGCGTCAGTGTGCTCGAGTACCGGGTTTCGGTCAGGACCTGAGCGTAGCAGAGGCTAGCTGGCGCCGTACTCATAGTGACAGGGCGAACCAGGTTGAACGGGGTCGGCTCGACGTTGACACTGCTGAGCCGACCGCATATTCTGCTGTGCCTCAATTCATTTGGGGTGTGACGATCCGGGCCCGGTGAGAAAGGGAGAGCATGGTACAGGTTACGGTCAACGAGGGAGACGATCTCGAGCGGGTGCTGCGTCGCTTCAAGCGACAGGTACAGAAGGCTGGCATCTTCACCGACCTCAAGCGCAAGAAGCACTACGAGAAGCCGAGCGAGACGCGCAAGCGTAAGCGCAACGCGGCTCGTCGGCGCAGCCGGCGCACCAAACATCGTAGGTAGCAGGCCCGCCCTTGACCCCTCGCCTGGGTCCCGCGCGGTGGCTGTCGCTGGGTTCCGCGCGGCTGATGCCCTGCTCAGTCTACCGCCAGCCTCTTCCCGCATCCTAGCGCGCCTGTCTTCTCCGGGAGCCGAGGTACACGTCGGCGCGCCCCGGGATATCTTTTCTGATATGCGCGACGAGCACGTCGGACGGGCCGTCCACCAAAGCGGCGCGAGCTTGCCTGAGTGGCTCGACGCCCACTTGCAGGCATGCCGTCTGCTTCCTGAGGGTGCGGCGATCAGCATCGCTCTTTCGGGCGGGCTCGATTCCGTCGCCTTGCTCGACCTTCTCGAGACGCTACGAGAGCGATGGGGTTGGCGACTGTCGGCGGCGCACTTCGATCACCGCATGCGGGAGGAGAGCGGAGCGGACGCCGAGTGGGTTGCGGCCCTCTGCCGGGAGCGGGGCGTCCCGTGCCGCGTGGGGCGCGCGCTGCGGATCCCGCGCAGCGAGGCGGAGGCGCGGGATCTGCGCTACGAGTTCCTGCACCAGGCGCGTCTGGAGCTCGGTGCGGACTGGCTGGTCACGGCCCACCAGGCCGACGATCAGGCCGAGACTGTCCTGTTTCGCTTGCTCCGCGGCAGCGGGCTGGCTGGGCTGGCCGGCATCCCGGCGCGGCGGGCGCCCTGCATTGTGCGCCCGTTGCTACCGTTCTGGCGGGCTGAGATCGAGATGTACGCCGCGAGTCGCGGGTTGGCCTATCTCGTGGACCCGACGAACCTGGACGTCTCGATCGCGCGCAATCGTATTCGACATCAGCTGATTCCGGCGATCGAGGCGGGCGAGGCGCCGGACTTGCGCAGGCAACTGGTGCGGCTCGGCGCCCTGGCCCGGCGAGCCACCCGGGTGGTGGGAAGAATCACCCGGCGAGCCGTCGACGAGCTCATCCTGGAGACCTCGGAAAGCCGCATCACAGTTGCACGTACGGCGCTTCTCGCCTATGATACCCATGTACGGGCACACCTCTTGCGCGCCCTCGTCGCGCGCGTGGGCCCGCGACCTGGCCGGGTCGGAACGCGCATCGTACTGGAGTTTATAAACACAGGCACTAGCGGGCGCGCGATCGATGTCGCCGGCGGCATCGTGATGCGGCGCGAGTTCGACTGCCTGTACATCGAGCGGCGTCAGGGGGAAGAGGCGGCTGAGGATAGGGAGCTGGTGCTGCACGGCCCCGCAGGCGGCGCCGGTGAGGTGCAGATCGCGGGCGTGCGCTGGCGAGTCCGCTGGGGGCTCGGAACTCTGCCGGTGGGTGGGGTGGGGCACGAGCAACACGCCTGCTTCGATCCCTCAGAACTCCGGTTCCCGCTGATTGTGCGGGGCTGGCGGCCGGGTGATCGGATTCGGCTGCCCGCCGGCACACGCAAGCTCAAGAAAGTGTTCGTTGATCGTAGGATCGGGCGCTCGCAGCGCCGCCGCCACCCGTTGCTGGCCGATCGCTCCGGCGTGCTGTGGGCTGTAGGGTTGGTGCGCGGGGTGCAGGCGCTCGACAGGCACGAAGGCAGTCCGTTCTCAGTGTGTCTCAGACGCGAGGCATGAGCGAGGTCGCGACGCGGTATCCGGGTCTGAAGCGGGTTGTCTTCTCGGCGAAGGAGATCGCGGCCAAGGTTGAGGAATTGGCGCGTGAGATCGAAGCCTTCTACGCCGCGGAGGACGAGCTGCTGCTGCTCGGACTGCTGAAAGGCGCCTACGTGTTTCTCAGCGACTTGGCACGGGCGCTGAGGCGGCCGGCAGTTAGCGTCGACTTCTTGGTTGCCGCCCTCTATGGCGAGGGAACAGACTCCAGCCGGGAGGTACGGCTGCTGTACGACGTGGCCACATCGATTGAGGGGCGGCATGTGCTGCTGGTCGAGGATATCATCGACAGCGGCAAGACACTGAACCGGATCTGCGACCTGCTCAGCAGCAGGTCGCCACGCTCGCTCGAGATCTGCGCCTTGCTGCACAAGCGGATCGCCAGCGAGCTGCGCTACGAGCCACGCTGGGTGGGTTTCGACGCGCCGCCCGAGTGGCTGGTGGGCTATGGATTGGACCTCGGGGAGCGCTATCGGCATCTGCCCTTCGTCGCCGCCGTGGCTCCTGAGGCCGAGAGAGGTCTCTAGATATGCCGGAGATGGATCCCGACCGCGGCCAGCAGCAACAGCGCTGGGCTCGGCTGTCCCGCAGCCTGGCGTTCTGGGCGCTGATCATCATGGTGCCGCTGATCGTTATTCAGATGGTGGGCTCGGGCCGCCGGGACGTGCAGGAGCTCTCCTATTCGGATTTCCTGCGCGAGCTTGACCGGGGCAATATCCTCAAGGTGTCGGTCATCGAAGGGAAGGAGCTGGAGGGCGAGCTGCGGGCGCCTGTCGGCACGTCAGGACAGCCGGCGAGCGAGTTCTGGACGAAGCTGCCCGTCTGGCACAGCGAGGATCTGCTGAAGCGGCTCGAGGCCAGCGGCGTGGTCATCGAGGGAAAGGAGGCACGCCCCAACTGGTGGGGCCTGCTGGCGGGCGCGTTGCCGTGGATTTTCCTGTTCGGCCTCATGCTTTTCTGGCTCCGGCAAATGCAGGCGGGCGGTGCGCGGGCGTTCTCGTTCGGCAAGTCGAAGGCGAAGCTGCTGTCGGGCGATACGCCGAAGGTGACTTTTGCCGACGTGGCAGGCTGTGAGGAGGCGAAGGAGGAGCTCCAGGAGACGATCGGGTTCCTGAAGGACCCGTCAAGATTCACGCGTCTGGGCGGCCGCCTACCCAAGGGCGCCTTGCTGGTCGGGCCGCCGGGCACCGGGAAGACGCTGCTGGCAAAGGCGGTGGCGGGCGAGGCATCACGGCCCTTCTTCAGCATGTCGGGCTCAGACTTCGTGGAGATGTTCGTGGGCGTGGGTGCGTCGCGCGTGCGCGATCTGTTCGATCAGGGGAAGGCCCACGCGCCGTGCATCATCTTCATCGACGAGCTCGATGCCGTTGGACGTCACCGCGGCGCCGGCCTCGGCGGCGGCCACGATGAGCGGGAGCAGACGCTCAACCAGCTGCTCGTCGAGATGGACGGCTTCGAGTCGAATGAAGGCGTGATCTTGCTTGCTGCCACGAACCGCCCGGACGTGCTCGACCCCGCACTGTTACGGCCCGGCCGCTTCGACCGCCAGATCGTGGTGGACGCGCCGGACGTGAAGGGCCGCGAGGGCATCCTGAGGGTGCACACGCGCAAGATCCCACTGGCCGAGGATGTGGATCTCGGCAAGCTGGCGAAAGCGACGCCAGGGATGAGTGGCGCCGATCTGGCCAATATGGTGAACGAGGCGGCGCTCCTGGCCGCGCGCCTGGACAAGGACCGCGTCGACATGAAGGACTTGGAGGAGTCGAAGGATCGGGTCCTGCTGGGCGCCGAGCGCAAGAGCATGGTGATCAGCGATGAGGAGCGCCGACTGAGCGCCTATCACGAGGCGGGCCACGCCGTGGCATCCCACCACACGCCGGAGTGCGATCCGCTCCACAAGGTCACCATCGTGCCGCGCGGCCGGGCGTTGGGGCTGACCTTCGCCATGCCGGAAGATGACCGGCACAGCTACTCCGCGGCCTATCTGAAGGCGCAGCTGATCTACGCCTACGGCGGCCGCGTGGCGGAGGAGCTGGTCTTCGGCCTCGAGAAGATCACAACCGGCGCCGGCAACGACATCGAGCGTGCGACACTGCTCGCCCGCCGCATGGTGACCGAGTGGGGGATGTCGGAACGGGTCGGCCCCATGAACGTGGGTGACCGGGGTGAGGAGATCTTCCTGGGCCGCGAGCTGGTCGAGCGCCGCGAGGTCAGCGAGCAGATGGCGCAGCTGGTGGATGAGGAGGTCCGAGAGCTGCTCGACGGGGCGTACCGTGAGGCGCGTCGCGTCGTCTCCTCCAATCTGGATAAGCTGCACGCCCTGGCCAAGGCGCTGCTGGAGCGTGAGACGCTGGACGCGGACGAGATCAAAGCCGTGTTCGACGGGAAGCAGCTGCCGCCGCTCGAGCCGGCGGCGACCGCGCAGGAGGACGGCCGGCGGGCCGCCAAGGCGAAGGCCGACGCATCTGCGGTTCAGCGGGACGCGAGCGGTCGCGAAGTGGGAGACAAGCTCGAGCCGGCGGCGTCGTTCGAGCGTTCGAGGGGAAAGGCGACGGAGCCTGAGACACCGCGATGAACGAGGGGCAGGTGGCGAATACTGAGTTCGCCATCTCTCACGAGCGGGAGGTCGCGAAGAGCTGGCGCACCGCGCGCCGGGAGATCGACCTTGCGAAGCCGGTGTTGATGGGTGTCCTGAACATCACACCGGATTCTTTTGCCGATGGGGGCCGCTTCTTCGGCCAGGAAGCGGCGGTGCGACGTCTGGAGGAGCTGCAGGAGGAGGGAGCGGACATCATCGACATCGGGGGCGAGTCGACTCGGCCGGGCTCGCTACCGGTGACGGAGGACGAAGAGCTGAAACGCCTGGCGCCGGTGCTTGAGGCAGCGGGCCGCCTGGTGGATGTTCCGATCTCGGTCGACACCACCAAGGCAGGAGTCGCGGAGGCGGCGCTCGCGGCCGGCGCGGAGATCATCAACGATATCTCGGGCCTGCGCTTCAATCCTGATATCGGCGAGCTGGCCGCTCAGTCCGGCGCCGGCTTGGTGTTGATGCACATCCGCGGGCGCCCCAGGACGATGCAGGAGCATGTCCATTACGACGATCTTCTGGGGGAGGTCGTCGCGGAGCTGCGGCAGTCGGTGACGCGAGCCTTGGCGGTGGGCTGCCAGAGGAGCCAGCTGGTCGTCGACCCGGGGATCGGCTTCGGGAAGACCGCCGAACAGAACCTCGTCCTGATCAGCGAGCTCGGCCGGCTCACGGAACTGGGCTGTCCGATCCTCATCGGGCCGTCCCGGAAGTCGTTCATCGGGAAGACGCTCGGGCTGGCTGTGGAGGATCGGCTGGAGGCGACGATCGCGGCCTGTGTGGTGGGGCTCGTGCGCGGCGCGCGTATCTTCCGGGTCCACGACGTGCGGCCGGCGCGGCGGGCGCTGGACATGGCGGAGGCGATACTCAGTCAGGTGAACGGTGGAGAGTCTACTTGAGCGGATCAGCTTCCTGAGGCCCGGCTTCTGGGACCTCCTACAGATTGTGGTGGTGGCGTATCTGCTCTACCGCCTCCTCCTCCTGTGGGCGGGTACGCGGGCGATCCAGATGCTGCTCGGCCTCATCCTGGTGTTCGCCGTCTACGCCCTGGCAGAGCTGCTGCAGCTCGAGCTGATCCGCTACCTACTGGAGTTCGTCTTCACGTACGGTGCGTTGGCCGCCATCATCGTCTTCCAGCCGGAACTGCGCAGCGCCCTGGCCAAGCTGGGCCAGCACCGCTTCTGGCGTTATTTCTCGCACCCGGAGCAAAGCTCGGAGACCCTCCAGGAGTTGGCCCACGCGGCGGAGGTGTTGGCACGCAAGCGCATTGGCGCCATCATCGCGGTGGAGCGGGAGGTCGGGTTGGAGGAGTATGCGCGCAGAGGCTCACCGGTAGAAGCGCCGGTCTCGGCCGAGCTGCTGGAAGCCTTGTTCACGCGCTATGGGCCGCTCCATGACGGCGCGGTCATCGTTCGGGGCGGGATCATCCTCGCCGCGCGCTGCATCTTGCCACTCACACAGTTTCCGGTCACCGACCGCAGCCTCGGTACACGGCATCGGGCCGCTATAGGTCTCTCGGAGGAAACGGACGCCGTAGTGATCGTCGTCTCCGAGGAGACCGGCGCGATCTCGTTGGCGCGCCGCGGCCGGCTCGAGCGCAACGTGACGGGCGAGCGGCTTCGTGAGGGCCTGGGTGTGAAGCCGGCGGCCCGGGCCCCGCTGACGGCAGGCGCGACGGCGGCATCCCCCCAGGCGGCTCAGTCCCCCGCCAGCAAGCTGAGTCTCGTTGACAGAAGCTCCCCGGCACCATAGTCTTTTCCCTAGATCCAAGCACGCGAAAGAAGGCTCCAAGCCTCAGCAGACAGCGAGGTTCGCTTTGCAGACGGACGGCACTTACGCTCTCCTTGAGCTGTTCAGGGACGGCGGCGTGATGATGTACTTCCTTGTGCTGTGTTCCCTGCTGGCTCTCGGGGTCATCATTGCCAAGGCGTACATTCTCTTCGTCGCCCATCGCGACAGCCAGCGCCTGCTGGGCCGGCTGGCCGGTGTGCCGGCAGGGGTGCGCGGCGTCAAAGCGGCCCTGGAGATCGCGGAGGAGACGCAAGGCCCGGTTGCCGCCATCCTGGGGTCGGGTCTGCGGCGGTTGCGGGGAGGCACGCAGGCGGGCAAGGACATCGAGAAGGCGATCGCCACGACCGGCAGCATCGAGCTCGGCTTCTTGGAGCGCGGATTGACGATGCTGGCCACGGTGGCCAACGTGGCCCCGATGATGGGCTTCCTGGGCACAGTGGCCGGGATGATCTCCGCCTTTGGAGCGGTGGCGGAGGCGGGGCAGATTGAGGCGCCGCTCGTCGCCGGCGGGATCAAGGTGGCCCTCATCACGACGGCCACTGGCTTGACGATCGCGATCCCGGTGAACATCGCCTACAACTTCTTCGTGAGCCGCATCGATGCGCTGATCATCGACATGGAGCGCGGGGCGCAGGCGGTATTGGAAATGACGCCTCCTGCCGGACCTGCACACGGTTAGAGGTAGGTTGCCATGCCCATGCTTGAGCGGAAGAGCAAGGTAAGCGACGAGATCCCCACGGCGTCGATGGCGGATATCGCGTTCCTGCTCCTCATCTTCTTCCTGACAACGACAGTCTTCGAGGAGGAGAAAGGGCTGCCGATCGTCCTGCCGGAGGCGGCAGCCGAAACGGTGGAGGTCTCGCAGAGTAACATCATCCACTTCCTCGTGCGCGAGGACGGGGCGGTCGCGATTCGGCGTGGCGAGAGCCAGGCAGAGCAGGTAGTCGCCTACAGCGAGATCGAGGGGATCATGCGGCAGGAGATCGCCAATAACCCCAACATCATCGCTGCGGTGAAGACGGCGCCGGACGCGCCTTACCGACATATGATCAACGTGCTTGACGAGTTGCAGTCAGCCGCGGCTCAGCGTATTTCCCTGCAGCTCTGGGAGAGGTAGCGGAGATGGCCAAGCCAAGCGCCGGTTTTCAGAAGAAGTCCAAGGCGCAGAGCGAGATTCCCACCGCCTCGATGGCGGACATCGCGTTCCTGCTCCTCATCTTCTTCATGGTATCGACCACCTTCAGGAGAGAACAGAATCGCCACCTCAGTTTCCCGCGGGCGGAAGCGACGCAGAAGGTCGATGAGAAGCGCAGGAACATTTTGCATCTCTGGATCGAGCCGGATGGTGCGGTGTATATAAATGATAGCAGGATACCGATGGACATGGTCGCGGAGGTCGTGCTACCGCTATATCGGGAAAGCGATCGCCATCTGATGATCGCGATTCGCGGCGATAGAGACGTACCGTACAAGTTCATCAACGCTGTCACTGAACAGCTGCGTGAGGCGAACGCAGTGCGCGTCTTCTTCCACACGGACCTCGAAAGCCGCTTGGCGCGGGAGAGGAGGTGAAGTTGCCATGGCAGAGGACATTCGTTCGGTAACTCCGGGGTCTGGCGTCTTTCGCCTGACTGCCAACGACAAGTTCAAGAAGTCCTTCGGCCCGTGGCTGTGGGGAAGCGTCATCGTGGCTACGGTCGTCCACTTCGGGCTGTTCAAGTTCTTTCCCGAGCTGTCCGCCTCGGATGTGAGCTTCGGGGTTCGCGAGTTCGAGGCGATCGAACTGCCGCCGGAAGTGGATATCCCGCCACCACCCGAACAGATCGCCCGCCCGGCGGTGCCCGTGGTGGCTGCGCATGCGCTCGAGGAAGAGATCACGATCGCGCCGACCACATTCGAGGAGAACCCGGTCGAGAACCTGCCGCCGCCGCCCAGCGACGCGGCCCGGCTCGGGGACCAGCCGGTCTTCACGCCCTACACGGTGAAGCCGGAGTACCGGAGCATCGAGGAGGCCCGGCGGATCGTTGAACGCTACTACCCGAAGCTGTTGAAAGATGCAGGGATCGGTGGCGAGGTGATGGTCTGGGTGTTCATCGATACTGAGGGCGTCGTGCAGAACGCCAAGGTGCAAAGGGGTTCCGGTAACTCGGCGCTCGATGAAGCGGCCATGACGGCATCGCGTGAGATCAGGTTCACGCCAGCCCTGAACCGGGACAAGCGGGTGCCGGTGTGGGTCGCGATCCCGATCACGTTCTCCGTGAAGCACTAGCTCAAGGAACGAGCCAGACAGGCCGAGCCCGGTATCGCTGCTGCGGTACCGGGCTCGAGTTTTTTGCCTTGCTTGTACTGCTTTAGCGGCATAAGTTTGCTTGCTTATGTATCTTGAGCGGCTTGAGCGCGCACTGCCGGAGGTTCGCCAGCGGATCCAGCGCGCTTGCGACCGCGCCGGTCGCTCCGATGCCGACGCTATCACGCTCGTCGCCGTGACGAAGGGCCACCCGCTGGAAGCTCTCCAAGCGGCTCGCGAGGTCGGCCTGCGTGTGATCGGCGAGAATCGGGTGCAGGAGGCGCAGGCGAAGTGGGAGGCTGTCGGCCACATCGGCCTCGAGTGGCAGCTTGTGGGCCACTTGCAGCGTAACAAGGTGCGGCAGGCGCTGAAGATGTTCACGCTGATTCACTCGGTGGATTCGCTGCGCCTGGCCCGAGAGATAGACAAGGAGGCGGCAAAGTCAGGGCGTCCTACAGCAGTCCTGGTGCAGGTCAACGCCTCAGGTGAGGGCAGCAAGCACGGCCTCCCCGCCCAGAATGCACTTGAGGCTGTGCGCGCCATCAGCGAACTGCAGCACGTTCGGGTCATCGGACTCATGACGATGGCCCCGTTCACCGAGGCTGAAGCCGTGCTGCGCGGGACGTTCCGGCACACGCGTCTGCTGTTCGAGAGCTGCCGGGACAGTGTCGAGTCGTTCGAGGCTCGGCACCTCTCGATGGGAATGACCAACGACTACGAGATCGCGGTCGAGGAAGGCAGCACAATGGTGCGACTCGGCACAGTGCTGTTTGGGGAGCGGCGATAATGATTGACTTGACACCACTCGATGTGCGCAAGAAGAAGGGTGACTTCCGGCGCACCGTTCGAGGCTACGACACGGAGTTGGTCGACGATTTCCTCGACATGGTGGCTGAGCGTCTTGAGGAACTCGTCAAGCAGAACGTGGCGTTGACCGAACGCTCGGAACACCTGCAAGAACAGGTGGCATCGTATCGGGAGCGTGAGAGAGCGCTCAACGAGGCGCTGGTCACCGCACAGCAGCTGCGCGCTGAGGCGCAGGCGCAGGCGGACCGTGAGGCCGAGCTGTTGCGCCGGGAAGCCCAGAGCCAGGCGGAACGCATCATCGAGGAGGGGCAACGGGCCTACCGGGAGATCGGGCGGGAGATCGAGGCACTGCAGCTTCGCAGGCGCCAGTTCGTGCGAGCGTTCCGAACCCTGCTGGATCGCTACATCTCTGAGCTCGAGGTGGAGGAGGCGCGGTTAAGCGAGTCGATCGAAGTTCCGAGTACGGGAACCGCGCCCGAGCGGAGCGGCCGAATGGGGGAGCAGGCGCCGCAGCCGGCGGACCCAGCCGAACAGGCGAAGGCCGAGCAAGGCGAGTGGCTGTCGTCGCTGGTTGGGGAGGGCGAACAGGAAGATGACGCCGATGATGCGGTGGAGCGCTGAGGAGCTGGTTCGCCGGATCCGCAGCGCTGCTGATGCGATCAGGACTCGCACACAGTACCGGTCGCGCGTCGGGATCGTCTTGGGTACGGGTCTGGGTGCGCTGGCCGACGAGATCACGCCCGATACGATCATCCCATACGAGGACATCCCCGACTTTCCGGTCCCCACAGTGGAAACGCACAGCGGGCGGATGCTCCTGGGCGACTTGGCAGGCCAGCCCGTAGTGGGGATGCAGGGTCGGTTTCACTTGTACGAAGGTTACTCGCTGCAGCAGGTGACGTTTCCGATTCGCGTGATGCGTGAGTTGGGGGCCGAGATACTCGTCGTATCCAATGCCTGCGGCGGCATGAATCCGATGTGGGACGTGGGCGATCTGATGCTGATCGCCGACCACATCAACCTGCTCGGAGACAATCCGCTGATCGGGTCAAACTTGGAGGAACTGGGCCCGCGTTTTCCCGACATGTCGGAGCCCTACGATCTGGGCCTTCAGCGACTAGCGCTGGATGTAGCCAGGGAAGAGCGGATTACCCTGCGCCGGGGAGTGTACGTGGCGGTCCCGGGACCGAACTTGGAGACCCGCGCCGAATACCGATTTCTGCGGATGATCGGCGCCGATGTGGTGGGGATGTCCACGGTTCCGGAGGTCATCGTGGCCGTCCACGCCGGCATGAAGGTGCTGGGTATTTCGATCATCACCGATAGCTGTCTGCCGGACGCCCTGAAGCCGGCCAGCGTCGAGGAGATCATCCGCGTGGCGAACGAGGCGGAGCCGAAACTGACGCGCTTGATAAGAGACGTGGTGGCGCGCCTGGGCTGATACACCGACATGGGCAAGAAGCATTACCGTGAGATTCCCGAGGACCCGACCGGGCTCGAAGAGGAGGTCCTCGCGACCTGGGAGCGGGAGGACACCTTCCAGCGCTCGCTGCAGCTTACGCGAGATGCCGAACCATTCGTCTTCTACGAGGGACCTCCGACGGCGAACGGCCGGCCCGGCATCCACCACGTAATCTCGCGCACTCTCAAAGACACCTTCTGCCGCTACCAGAGCATGCGAGGCCGGTCGGTTACGCGCATCGCTGGCTGGGACACGCACGGTTTACCGGTTGAGGTCGAAGCGGAGAAGGCACTCGGCATCTCCGGTAAGCCGGGGATCGAGAAGATCGGCGTCGAGCGGTTCGCCGCGGTGTGCCGGGAGCACATCTTCACGTACAAGGAAGACTGGGAGAAGTTCTCGCTGCGAATCGGGTTCTGGCTCGATTACTCGCGCGCCTATATCACCTGCTCGCCGGAGTTCGTCGAGAGCGTCTGGTGGGCACTCTCCCGATTCCACGAGAAAGGTCTGCTCTACCGCGGGCACAAAGTCGTCCCGTACTGCCCGCGGTGTGGAACCGGTCTGTCGAGCCACGAAGTTGCCATGGGCTACGAGGACGTGACCGAGCCGGCGGTGACGGTCAAGTTCGCGATCGAGGGTCGCCCGGGCGAGTACCTGCTGGCCTGGACTACCACGCCGTGGACCTTGCCAGGTAACATCGCTCTGGCCGTGAGCCCGATGATCGCCTACGTGAAAGCGCGCGTTGGTGACGAGATCTACTACCTGGCGGAACGGCTGGCCGACGAGGTGCTGGGTGAAGGCTACGAGGTCCTGGAGATCTTGCCCGGCGGAGCGCTCGAAGGACTGCGCTACGAGCCGCTGTTCCCGTTCCTCGCGGATGTCGTCGGCAAGCAGAACGGCTGGTTGGTCGCGACCGCCGATTTCGTCACCGCCGACGAGGGGACCGGGATCGTGCACACCGCGGTCATGTACGGCCAGGACGACTACGACCTCGGTGTCGAGCTGGGTCTGCCGATGCACCACCTGGTGGATGAGGAAGGCCGCTTCAACCCGGAGGTCACGCGGTGGGCGGGCGTCTTCGTGAAGGAGGCCGATCCCAAGATCATCGAAGCGCTTGAGGAAGCGGGCCAGCTATGGAAGGCTGCGGATTACACGCACACCTATCCCTTCTGTTGGCGCTGCAATACGCCGCTACTCTACTACGCCCGCGACTCTTGGTACCTGCGGACGACGGCGGTCAAGGACCAGCTACTGGCTAACAACGCTGCGGTCGGCTGGCATCCGCCGGAAATCGGCCGGGGCCGCATGGCGGAGTGGCTCGAGAACAACGTTGACTGGGCACTTTCACGCGAACGCTACTGGGGTACGCCGCTGCCCGTGTGGATCTGCGATCGAGACGCTTCGCATATCGAGGTTATCGGTAGCTACAGCACGCTTGCCGAGCGTGCGGGAATCGAGGTTGGGCCTGGCTTCGACCCGCACAAGCCGTTCATCGACACGGTTGAGTGGGAATGCTCCGAGTGTGGTGGGATGATGCGGCGCACGCCCGAGGTCATCGATACGTGGTTCGATTCCGGGTCCATGCCGTTCGCTCAGTGGCACTACCCAATGGAGAACCGGGAGAGTCTTGAGGAACAGTTCCCGGCTGACTTCATCGCCGAAGGAGTTGAGCAGACTCGCGGCTGGTTCTACTCGCTGCTGGCCATCAGCACGGTGCTGTTCGACCGGTCACCCTACAGAAACGTCGTGGTCAACGATCTGGTCCTCGACGCCGAAGGGGTCAAGATGTCGAAGTCCCGCGGCAATGTTGTGGATCCGTGGGACGCCATCGGCGAGTTCGGTGCCGACGCTGTCCGCTACTACTTCCTCTCGGTCAGCAACCCGTGGTTGCCGAAGCGTCACGATCCCAAAGCGATTGGCGAGGTTCGGCGCAAGTTCTTCGGCACGCTCTTGGCGACATATCGCTTCTTCGAGCTCTACGCGAACATCGAGGGTTGGACCCCCGAGCGCAGTCCGGCGGCCAGCGAGCGACCCCTGTTGGACCGCTGGTTGCTGTCGCGGCTCGACGGACTGGTGTCGGACTGCCGGGCCGACCTGGACGGGTTCAACGTCACTCACGCGATCCGCCGGATCGGCGAGTACGTGGTGGATGACCTATCGAACTGGTATGTACGGCGCTCACGCGCGCGCTTCTGGGGCACGCGGGCAGCGACGCGTGAGACCATGGAGGCGGCCTTCGGCACGCTCTGGGAGGCGCTCGTGACGGTCTGCCGGCTGCTGGCGCCCATGGTGCCGTTCGTGAGCGACTGGATGCACCGCGAGTTGACGGGCGGAACCTCTGTGCATCTGCAGCGGTATCCGCAGCCGGACGCCCGACGGGACGAGGCGCTGGAGGTGGCGATGGCGCTGGGCAAGCAGCTGGCGGGGATGGGCCGCGCGGCCCGGGAGGCAGCAGGCATCCGGGTGCGCCAGCCGCTGCGCCGGTTGCTGGCATTAGTCCCTGAGGGGCAGGCGGCGCGGCTGGGTGAGGACGTGCTGGGGATCGTGCGGGACGAGCTGAATGTCAAGGAGGTGGGGTTCGTCGCCAGTCGGACCGAGCTGGCGGGTCTGGTGCTACACTCCGAGGCCGGTGTCGTGGTCGGTTTGGATACCGAGGTTGACAAGGAGCTTAGACTCGAGGGCACCGCCCGCGAGCTGGTGAACCGCATTCAGCGGCTCCGGCGTGAATCCGGACTCGAACTGGACGATCGGATCCGTTTGGGTATTTTTGGGGCTCCGGAGGTGACCTCTGCAGCGGAAGCGCAGCGAGAATACATCGCGAGCGAGGTGCTGGCTGTCGAGGTCGAGATCAGCTCGGAACTTCCGGAAGGCGGAAGATACCAGCACATGAGAGAGATCCGGCTGGACGGACGCGAGGCTGTGATCGGCGTTCAGGTGATGTAAGCCGTTCAAGATAGATGGTTCACCGGATCCGTGAACAAAGGGACCAACCATGCCATTGACGAAGAAAGAGCTGTCACACTTCGAGCAGCGCCTTCTAGAAGAGCGGGAGAAGATCATCAAACAGCTTGCCCAGTTCGACGAGTCGTTCTCGGACACCCTGCAGGGCTCCGACGGAGATCTCTCGGCCTACAGTTTTCACATGGCTGATCAGGGAACAGATGCGATGGAGCGGGAGAAGGCTTTCCTGTTTGCCAGCAAGGAAGGGCGGCTGCTCTATCATATTGACCAGGCACTGCGTCGGCTGTACAAGACGCCCGAGCATTACGGTTTATGTGAAGAGTGCGGTGCCGAGATCGGTTACGAACGTCTTGACGCACTGCCCCACGCGCGGCTGTGTATTCAGTGCAAGGAGCGCGAGGAAGACAGTGGCTCCTGACGGCTATTCTCGCGCCGAGGAAGTCGGGAAGCCGGGTGGGCTTGCGGGCGCGGTGTCGGTGCGGAGCAGATTCATCGCGTTCGTCGGCACAGCCAGTGCGATACTGGTGTTGGACCTCTTCACGAAGTTCTTGGTCCAGCACACGCTGCGCCCCGATGAGTCGATCCCTGTCTTCGGCGACTTCTTTCGCCTGACATTCATCCATAATCCTGGGGCGGCGTTCGGCCTGCACCTGGGTCCGTACTCCCGGTTCATCTTCCTGAGCCTCGCGTTCATCGCACTCGGCGTTCTGGTCGTCATGTACCGGCACACGGCGGCAGGTGATCGGCTCAGGCTGTTCGCGATCGGGGCTATTGCCGGAGGGGCATTGGGCAACGTGATCGATCGGCTTCGCTCCGCGCACGGAGTCGTCGACTTCCTCGATTTCGGGATCGGGGATCTTCGCTGGCCGGTTTTCAACATCGCGGATACAGCGGTCACGATCGGCGCCGCGCTGCTCCTGGCCTCGCTCTGGGTAGAGGACCAGCATCGCGACCGTGACAAGAGTCGACAGAGTAGAGGGGCCTGACGGACTCGTTACCTATCGCATCCGGGTCGATGAGCCGCCTGGACAACGACTCGACCGCTATCTTGCCGAGAAACTCTCCTTCTCTCGCTCACATGCTGCATCTCTGATCGAGGCGGGCCGTGTTCGTATCGCCGATCACGTGCCGAAGAAAAGCTACGTTCCGGAGGTCGGCGACACGATCGTGGCCGAGGTGCCGCCGCCGGAACCGACGGTCACCGTGGCGGAGGACATACCGCTAACGGTAGTCTTTGAGGACGAAGGGTTCCTTGTCGTTGACAAACCGGCCGGGATGGTCGTACACCCGGCGCCCGGTCATCCCCGCGGTACTCTCGTGAACGCCCTGCTGTATAGGACCGGCCAGCTATCGCCGATTGGGGGCGCTCGACGTCCTGGTATCGTCCATCGCCTGGACAAGGACACCTCGGGTTTGGTGATCGTGGCCAAGCAAGAGATGGCTCACCGTCGTCTGGCGGACGCGCTCGCACGCCGTGCGATCGATCGCCGCTACTTGGCGGCGTGCTGGGGACACGTGAGTGATGACCATCTGCGTGTCGAGGCCGAGCTAGGGCGGCACCAGCGCGACCGAAAGCGCATGGCGGTGAGGCCGGGGGCGAGGCCGGCGGTGACCGAGATCGAGCGGTTGGAACGCTGGAAGGCGGCGGACTTCCTTCGCGTGCGGCTGCTGACAGGCCGGACGCACCAAATCCGCGTCCACCTGCGGCATATCGGGCACCCCGTGGTAGGCGATCGGCAGTATGCCGCCGGCTGGGAGCGTGGCCTGGAGGGACGCTGGCCGCACGAGCTGGCTCGCCGGGTGAGGCGGCAGTTTCTACATGCCGCCGAGCTTCGCTTCGCGCATCCCTTGACGGGGGAGCCGCTGGAGTTCGCGGCGCCGCTTCCGGAGGACCTGGCGGCGGCGGTCGAGTGGGCGCGCCGAACGAGTTGACCGCGGCGTTAGTCCTTACTATACTTGTACTTCCGCGCGTGACGCACCGCGATCCCTCCCCCTTTTCCCATTACCTGCAGAGGGTTGCATTTGGTGGCCGATGTTCCTAGGCGCCAGCTCCTGTTTGAGGTCGGCGACCATCTCTTCGCCGTGGACGCTGTGGAGGTGCGTCGAGTGATGGAGCCGGGCCAGGTGACCCCGGTTCCAGGCGCAGTGCCCGGCGTGCTGGGGCTCATGAACCTGCGGGGGAGGCTGGTGGTGGCAGGGGAACTGGCCACGCTTCTGGGTTTGGCTTCGCACGAGAGCGCTGCATCGGCGCTGGTTCTCTTCGAGAACGGGGAGCGCCAGCTGGCGCTAGGAGTTGACCGTGTCGTAGGGATGGCTCCTCACACGACGGGCGAGTTCGATGTGCACGGTGATATCCTCGAGGCACTGGGCGCCCGCGACTTGGTGAAGGGGGTCGGGAAATTCGGCCCGAGGCCAGTCTTGCAGCTGAACCTCGACTCGGTCTTCACGCGTGTGCTCGGCCAGCCCGATGACCAAGATCGGTCGATTCGAGTCGTATCGGTAGGAGGATAGGAGCGACGATGAGCCGCACGGTGCTGATTGTTGATGACGCAATCTTCATGCGTACGATGATCGCTGACATACTCAAGGGTGCGGGCTTCGAGATCGTGGGCGAGGCCTCCTCCGGTGTTGAGGCAGTGGAGCGGTACAAAGAGCTCAAACCCGACCTGGTTACCATGGACATCGTGATGCCGGACATGGGCGGTATCGATGCGATTCGAGAGATCATGAAGGTGGATCCACACGCCCGCATCCTCATCGTCAGCGCCATGGGACAGCAGGGCCTCGTGGTGGAAGCGATCCAAGCTGGAGCGCGCGATTTCGTGGTGAAGCCATTTCAGCCGTCGCGGGTGCTCGAAGCCGTGCAGCGCGTACTGGGATGAAAGCGCGGGAGAGATACGCTGAGCTTTTCGCTGCCGAGGCACGCGAGCATCTCGGCGAGATCGGTCGCGCGCTGGTCGCCCTTGAGGGAAAACCCGCCGAGCGAGGCGCTCTGGACGCCGTCTTTCGCTCCGTTCATACGATCAAGGGGATGGCCGCAGCGATGGGCTATGAGACGGTAACGCGGCTGTCCCACAACATCGAGTCGGTGCTGGATGAGCTGAGGGCGGGGCGACGGCAGGTCGACCCGGACGTCACAGACCTCCTGCTGCACGCTGTGGACATGCTGGAGCAGACGGTGGAGGCAACCGTCGCGGGAACTGAGGTGCCGGATGCAGCCGTGACAATCGAAGGTCTGGTTCAGTGGCGATTGCTGGGCGAGCTGGCGCCGGCCGCGCCCGTCGCTAGACCTGCGCCGGAGCAGTCGGCACGCGTGCGGGCACGTCGGGCCGAGACGTTTGCGAGAAAGGCCGACGCCTCCCGTGTGCGCGTCGACATTCGCAGGCTCGATGCCCTGATGAACCTGATCGGGGAACTCACCATCGTACGGGGTCGGCTTCGCGCACTGGCTGGCGACCTGGGATCGGAGCCTTTGCTGGATGCCGTCGAGCAGGCGACCCGGCTCATCGCCGAGATGCAGGTCAACGTGGTGGAGAGCCGAATGGTACCGGTCTGGCAGATCTTCGATCGCTTCCCTCGCCTAGTCCGAGATAGCGCGCGCTCGCTCGACAAGGAGGTCGAGCTGGAGATCTCAGGCAGGGATCTCGAGCTGGACCGCTCACTGCTTGACGCGATCTCCGATCCGCTTGTCCACTTGCTGCGTAACGCGGTAGACCATGGTATCGAGGCGCCGGCCGAGCGTGAGAAGGCTGGCAAGCCACGGGCGGGGCGAATCGAGATCTCGGCGCGGCGCGAGCGGTCGCGCGTGGTGCTGGAGGTCAGCGATGACGGACGCGGCATCGATCGCGAGGAGCTGATGGCGAAGGCTCGCCGCGAGGGCCTGCTCGCTGCCGACGTGGAGCCCACTAACCAGGAGCTCTTCCGGATCATCGCGCGACCTGGATTTTCCACGTCAAGTCACGTCACAACGGTGTCGGGGCGCGGGGTTGGCCTGAACGTTGTGGAGGACACGGCCAGAGGCTTGGGGGGCTCGGTGGAGCTCCAGAGCGACGTGGGCGTCGGCACCACGATCCGCCTCGAGCTGCCGCTCACTCTCGCTATTATCCGTGCCCTCATCGTGAAGGTAACCGGGCAGGTCTACGCTGTGCCCGCCAGCTTCACCCGCGAAAGCCTCGAGCTCCCGGCGAGCGCCGTTGAGCGGGCTCACGGGCGCGAGTGGGTCAGCTGGCATGACGAGCGGCTGCCGTTCACCCGTCTGCAGGTGCTGCTGGGCGGTGCGAATGGGAATGGCGAGGGAGTGAGTGGCTTCGAGGGTGAGCTGCTCAGCATCGTGGCGCTTGAGTTCGGAGGAACGCGGCTGGCTGTGTCAGTGGACGAATTCGTCGGTGAGGAGGAAATCGTAATCAAGCCGTTCGACCTGCCAGTCGGGGCCGTGCCCGTGTTCTCAGGCGCGACGGTACGGCCGGATGGTCGGCCAGCCCTGGTGCTAGATGTCGGCAGTCTCTGCTAGTGCGGCCATGTAACCTGCCTTGCGGCTGAACAGATGAAGGACACAAGAGAGCTCAAGGATCTGCAGCTTGACGCGCTGAAGGAGGTCGCGAACGTCGGGGCGGGTCATGCGGCTACGGCACTCAGTCAGCTGACGAAACGCCGCATCATGATCGACGTGCCGGAGGTACGGGTTTGCCGGATCGAAGAAGCTGCCTCGGCGGTTGGGGACGGGGGTGGTGTGGTCGCCGCGATTCTCATGCACGTGCTGGGCGACCTCACGGGGCGCAGCCTTCTGATCTTCCAGAGGGACTGCGCGATGCAACTCACCGACATGCTGCTGAACCGGGAGCCCGGTACGACGAAGGTGTTTGCCGAGCTGGAACAGTCCTCCCTCAAGGAGACGGCTAACATCTTGACGGGCGCCTACCTCACCGGTCTGTCCGACATGCTTGGCCTGATGCTGATCCCTTCGGTGCCCAGCCTGGCGATAGATCTCTGTTCCGCGATCCTCTCGACGACCTATCTCAATTTCGGCCATGACCGAAGCTATGTCATCGTCCTGGACACGCGCTTTCGGTTTGACCCGGGCGATCCGGGGATGTCCGGGCACTTCGTTCTGCTGCCGGATCCTTCCAGTCTGAACGTCATACTGAAGGCCATGCGGCTGGGATAGGGCATGAAGAGCACCGTTCACTCCGAGGGCGATCTGCGTGTTCTGCGGGCGTTAGCCCGCAGGATCGATCCGGGGGACGCTGGCGCATACAACAACCTGGGAGTCGTCTACTACCAGAAGGGGCTGTACGAGGAGGCTATCGAGCAGTTTCGCCGTGCCTTGGCTATCGACGAGAAGATGGAGGTGGCACGCCGGAATCTCGAGATCGCCTACCACCAGACCGGTTATTACGATCGAAGGATAGCCCAACTGGAACGTCGTCTCGAGGTCAGCGATTCGGATGACGAGGCCCGCTTCAAGCTTGCGGACGCCTATCTGCAAACAGGGCGAGCGGACGAGGCGGTCGAGCAGTACGAACTGTTGATCAGGAGAAGGCCAAAAGACGTACGGGTAGTTCTGAAACTCGGCAGCGCCGAGAAGAGCCGCGGTGAGTTGAAGCGGGCGATCGAGTGGTTCGAGCGAGCCCGCGAGCTCGATCCCGATCGTCCGTTGATTCATTACTCACTCGGCGAGATTCTCTACAACCAGGGGATGAATGAGGAGGCGATCGTCCAACTGAAGAAGGCGCTCAAGTTGAGCCCATCGATGTCAGAGGCGCATCACCTCCTGAGTTTCGTCTACGGCGACATTGGCGAAGCGGAGAAGGCCGCGCAGCACGCCAAGCGTGCGACCGAGTTGAATCCCGCGTCTGCGAAGGCGCAGGCTAACCTGTCGCTCGACCGCTACAGCCCGGCCCGCTATTTCGAGCTGACCGGCAACGCGCCCACGCCGACGACCGACGGCCAGCAGGCGTTCGCACACTACAGCCTTGCCATCGCGTTCCGCGCGCGCGGCCTTTATGAGGAGGCGCGTCGGGAGTTCGCTCGCGGACGCGAGGCAGGCGAGGACGCGACATTGATCGAGCAGGCGGAGGCGGAACTGGCGCTGCTCGAGGGCGACTCTGAGGGTGCACTGGCACGATACGATGCGCTGCTGTCCACGCAGGAAGACAGCCCCAAGCTATGGAATGAGCGCGGGGTCACACTCCATCAGATCGGTCGCCTTGAGGAGGCGGAGGATAGCTACCGGCGTGCCCTGAGATGGGACGGCAAGTACGCGCTGGCGTGGAACAACGTCGGCGTTCTGAGAGCGCACTGCGGCGACATCACGGGAGCGGAGACGGCGTTCCAGCAGGCCTTGGAGGTCGAACCCGAGCTGGATGAGGCGCGCCTCAACCTCGGGCTGCTCTGGATCAAGACTGGTCGGCCCGAGAATAGCCTCCGTCTCTTCCGTCAGATGTTGAATTCCGAGCCGGGCCGCGCGGACGGGTGGAACGGGCTGGGCCTGGCGCTCATGGCGGTGGGCCAAATGGCTGAGGCGCGTAACGCATTCGCCCGCGCGGTCGAGTCGGATCCGAGATTCCCACCCGCGCGCTACAATCTCAGCTTCGCGTTGGCGCGACTTGGCGATCATGAGGGCGCGCTGCGTGAAACGAAGAGCGCTCTGGAGCTTGATCCGTATTACACAGCGCCGCGTTTCAAGCTGGCGATCGACCTCCAGTATGAAGGTGGAGATGTCTGGGCACCGGAGCTGGCGGCGCCGGAGCGGATCGAGGCAAAGGGATCGGGCATCCGCGATTTCAGGTTTGACCCGGCAGAGCTGGACACGGTGTTCGAGGAGCTGGATGCGGCGGTGGAGGCCCCAGAGGAGACGCGCCAGCCGGCAGAGGACGGACGGACCCGGGACGATGCCTTCGCGCTGGCGCGCGACTACCTGTGCAGCGGGCTCTATGATCGGGCATTGACTGAGGCCATGCATGCGATGCGCGGGGGCGGTGACACGGCCGAGGGAGCGCTGATCATCGGGAATGTCTACCTGCAACGCGGGTTCTACGGCGAGGCTCTGGAGCGCTTCCAAGAGGCCCGCGCGCTGAGGCCGGCAGATCCGGCCGTCCTCACCGGGGTTACCCGCAGTCTGCTGCGGCTAGACCGGACGCAAGAGGCGCGCGCTGCGGCCGCAGAGCTTCAGCCGCAGGCAACCGCGGACGTGGGTCAGCTCTTGACGGTGGCGGAAGCGTTTATCCGCTCGGACGAGGCTGAACAGGCGCTAGCGGTGCTCGACCAGGCTGCGCGAGTCTCACCGCGCGACCCGGTGGTGCATCGAGAGGTAGCCAGGGCGGCACTGGCGGCTGGAAACCGCCGGCGCGCCAAGCACGCCTACCGCTTGGCCATCGCCGAGGATCCCGATTTCGCTGCGGCCCGGGTGGAGCTGGGGCGGATCCTCATCGACGAAGGCGCGTATAGTGAGGCGGAAGAGGAGATCCGCCAGGCGTTCGAGCTCATGCCCACCTATGCGGAAGGCACACTGCTGCTCGCCGAGCTATTGAGCCGGCAGGGTCGCACCCGTGAGACCATCAACCTGCTGGCCGGCTATCTGGAGGCCGAGCCTTACAGTCTCGATGCGCTGGTGATGCTGGGTGAGGCGCTGGCCAAGGAGGGAAGACGTAGGGACGCGGAGCAGGCGCTTGTGCGGGTACTGCGGTTCGAACCCGAACGGCCGTTGGTGCTGTTTCGTCTCGGCGAGCTGTGCGCCGAGTCCGGTCGCTACCGGGAGGCGCTCGGATACTGGCAGCGGCTCGTCGAGGTAGCACCCGAGAGCGAGTACGCCGCGCGGGCCCGCGTCCAGGCGCGGGTGGCGCTGGGCATGGGACACGGCACTGAGGGCGCGGCGGCTAGGAGTGGTGCCTGATGCCGATAGAGGGCTCGCTGCGCGAGTTCGCTTTGCATGATATCCTCCAGCTCCTTCACCTCTCACGCAAGACTGGGGAGCTGAAGATCGTGCAGCAGCCGGCGGGTACACGAGGGGTCGTGGTCTTCAAGGCGGGTGCCGTGGTCGGTGCGGACCTGGACGAGGCATCGCCGCGTCTAGGCTATATGCTTCTCAACGCAGGCAAGATCAGGGAGGCCGACCTCGATCGCGCGAATCAGCTGCACGCCGAGAATCCTGGCCGTGCCTGGCGTGACGTCTTCGAGTCGCTGGACATCGTGGCACGGGAGGACCTGGAGAGATACGTGAAGTTCGAGGTGGAAGAGTTCGTATACGAGATCTTGGCATGGCGTGACGGACGGTTCCTTTTCGTCGAGCGCCTAGTACGTGAAGCGGAGTGCGCTACCTGGATACCGGTCGAGTCGGTCTTGATGGAGAGGGCACGGCGCGCCGACGAGCTGTCCGCGCTGTCCACGACCATTGAAGACCCGAGCACGGTGCCGCGATTGTCTGAGGGAGCAGCAAGTGAAGGTGGCGTACTCGATCTCTCGCCTGAAGAGTGGGAAGTCGTCGGGCGTGTTGACGGAGCGAGCGACGTCAGATCGATCGCGCATACGCTGGGGCGCAGCGAGTTCGAGGTCAGTAAGGTAATCTCCCGGCTCGCAGAGCAGGGTCTGATCGAGGTCGGTTCAGGAGTCGCGGCCCCAACTAGGCCAGCTCACGAAGTCGCTCTGGATCAGCTGGAGGAGCTGATCAGGCTTGGCGAGCTGGAGTCTGCACATGAGGGTCTCGATCCGCTTCTGAGACGTCATCCCGATGAGCCGCGAGTCCACTACTTGGCGGCCCGCATCCGCGAAGGCAAGGCGGATCTGGCAGGTGCGGCGGAAGCTTATGAGACGACCTTGAGCCTGGATCCATTGGCGGAGGATGCGCGACAGCGGCTGGGCCTCGTGCGCTTGAGGCTCGGTGATATCGATGGTGCCGCACGCGAGTGGACAGCGTACCTGCGCATGGCACCAGACGGGGCGGAACGGCGACGGGTCGAGCGGGCTATGACAGTGGTGCGAGAACTGCAGACCATTTTGGGCGAATTCAATGGCCGGGAGCACCCGTAGATCGCTGCAGGAGCTGAGCGCGGAAGTCGCCGCGAACCCGAACTCGACGGCGTTCGTGGAGCTGGCTGCTGCGTATCGTGAGCGGGGCGATCTCGATCGTGCGGTGCGGCTCTGCCTGCGTGGTCTCCAGCGTCACCCAACCCACGTCGAGGCTCACTACGAGCTCGGGCGCATCTACGAGCAACGTGGCGAGCGAGAGCTGGCTTTGGACGAGTGGGGGATCGCCCTTCAGCTGGCACCAGATCATCTACCTTCGCGCTTGTCGATCATCCGACTCTACCTGGACGAGGGGCGACCTGCAGACGCGGCGCGCGAGCTGCTGCTGGCCCGCGAGATCGCTCCTGGGGACGCCAGCGTGGCAGAGCTCTGGAGCAAGCTGGAGCCCATGCGCAGGGATGGAGACGGCAGCGAAGACGCCGCCGCTCCGGTGGGTCTCTTCGGAGAATTGAAGCGAGAGTACCCGGGAACGCTTGGCGCGCTGCTGGTGGACGCGACCGGTCAGCTGGTCGAGGGCCGGATGACGCCACGCGGTGTGGAATCGGACAGGATGTTGGGCGTGACGCTGAGTGGCGCGAGAGCGGAAGCCGAGCGAGTCGCCTCTTATCTTCAGCTCGGTGATCTCCGAAGTGTGGTGATCGAGAGTGCGGTGGTTCGACTGACGATGTCTGCCGTTGGTGGGATCACGCTTATCGTGGCCACGGCCTGCGATCTTCCGGCGGGTCAGGCGGCCCGCGTGTTGGCACGGGCCCGCGAGTTGGCACGGGAACACCTGGAGAGCCTGGGCAAATGAGGACCGGTGCCTACGAGGAGTTGCTGAATCAGGTGATGAGGTTTCCGGGCGTTCGCGGCGCGCTGGTTGTGGCGATACGCGACGGCCTCGTGGTGGACGGACGCGTCCACGTCGGGGTTCACGGTGAGGCTGTGGCGGCCCTCGCGGCATCGCTCTATCGGCGTGCATGTCGTGCGACGGGCGCGAAAAGAGGACAGGGACGCACCCTGGAGCTTGATGCTGCGGAGGGCCGGATCCTGATCGCGGGCAAGGACGACCTCGCCCTGATGGCTGTGCTGGAGCGACGCGCCAACGCTGGCCAGGCGCGGCTCGCAGTTCGTCGCGCCGCGCAGAAGCTGGCAAAGACGGGACGGAAGTAGAGTGGAACGTCTGGACCTGGGGGAGATTCAGGACGCCTTCTCGACTCCGCTCGAGCAGTTCGTTCGGGACTCGGGTGTCAGGCTGGCCGTGCTAATCAACCGGAGCGGCCAGATCCTCGCCCAGCACGGATTCGATCGCTTCTACGATCTTATCGGTGTGGCCGCTCTTGCGGCGGGCATCAATGCATCAAGCCGTGCCCTGGCATCCCAGCTGGGTGAGGATCAGTTCGAGCACCTGCATCATGCGGGCCAGGTGCGCCAACTGTTCCTTGGCCACTTCGATTCGGCTGCCGGACAGCTCATGCTCGTGACAGTCTTCGACGACAGCTCGTCCATCGGTCTGGTTCGCGTGTTCTTCGAGGACTTCGTGAGACGAATACGGCAACTGCCGGAGATGGACGTAGCGCGTTCCTCGGTGAGCGCCAGGGAGTTCGAGGCTGAGCTGGAGAGTAGCCTCGATCGGTTGTTCCAAGACCTGATAGGCGGCTGATCATGTCGCTGGTGAACTACGCAACCCGGGAGATCACCTGCAAGATCGTCTACTACGGGCCGGGGCGCTCGGGCAAGACGACGAACCTGCAGTACATCCATAGTCGAGTACCCTGGGACCGTAAGGGCGAGATGGTTTCCTTGGCCACTGAGACCGATCGCACGCTGTTCTTCGACTTTCTGCCGATCGAGCTGGGCCAGATCTCCGGCTTCACTACACGTTTCCAGCTCTACACCGTGCCGGGCCAGGTTTACTACAACGCCACCCGCAAGCTCGTCTTGCAGGGAGCAGACGGAGTCGTGTTCGTAGCCGACAGCCAAAGGTCGCAACTCGAGGCCGACATCGAGTCTTTCAGGAACTTGCAGGCGAATCTGCTTGAGCAGGGTATCGACATCCGAGACATCCCAGTCGTGATTCAGTACAACAAGCGCGATCTGCCCAATGTCTTGAGTGTCGATCGCCTTGAAGAGGAGTTGAACTTCAGGAATGTCCCGAGCTACCCCGCGTCGGCTCTTTTGGGGGAGGGGGTCTTCGATACCCTGAGGTCAGCCAGCGAGGGTGTGCTCAGGAAGCTGGCCGGCAAGCTTGATGTGTCGTTCGAACTCAGGAACAGCGAGGGTGTCGGGAAACGTGCCCGTTGACCCAAGCATGACCTTCGCCTCTTTCGTGGTCGGGCCAGAGAACCGACTGGCCTGGGAGGCAGCGCGCACCGCGGCGGAGTCACCCGGCTCGGCATACAACCCACTGTTCATCTACAGCGACACCGGCCTCGGCAAGACGCACCTACTCGTGGCAATCGCCAACCGTGCGCAGGAGCTGCAGCCGGACATTGCAGTGGTCTACACTCCGATCGAGAAGTTGCTGCGGGAGCTGGCCGCGGAAAGCGAAGCCGGGACCTACTATCACGACGCGGAGATCCTGCTCATCGACGACTTGCAGTTCCTGGGACACCACAGTGAAGGCCACCGATCCCTATTCCATCTCTTGGATCACCTGCTGATGGCCGGGAGGCAGGTGGCCCTGGCCTGTGACCGCCCGCCCCTAGAGCTGGGCGAGCTGGACGATCGATTACTCTCCAGGTTCAGCGGCGGTCTCGTGGTGGACATCGGCCGGCCCAAGCTTGAGACGCGCCGGGCGATACTGGAGCTTCGCCTCAGCGCCCTCGGGGCGAGCCTGCGCCCGGAGGTCATCGAGGCGATCGCGCGCTCTGCCATCGAGAACGTCCGTCAGCTGAAAGGGGCGCTCAACCGTGTACTGGCGGCCCAGAAAGCGGCGAGGCGGGAGATTGAGGCGGATGAGGTGGATCGGCTGCTCGCCGACGTCGTGAGCGACTCGCAGCTGCCCTGGCTGGCGGAGGCGCAGGAGCAGGTTGGCGGCGAGTTCGAGGACTTCCTCAGCGATGTGTCGTCCGCAGTCGAAGAGGCGCTCGGGGCGCCGAAATGGCGAGAGGATCTGGCACGCGCAATCCTGAAATGGGAAGGCGAAGGCTACCTGACCAAGCGCCTCGAAGGCTACCTCGATGGGGATGAGATAGTGGACGCCGAACAGGTCATTGCTGCCTATGAGCGCGACGTCGGCACACTGAGGGCCATCGAGGAGGGGTTCTCGCGCTTGCAGGCTCAGCTGCCGCCAGAGGTCTCTTTCAGAGACCCGGATCTTGTCGAGGAGCTTCGTCGACTGTTGGCGGAGGCGCGTCGGGCCAACCTCGCCATCGACGACTACTTCCTCGATTCGGAGAAGGTTGTGTGGAACTGGCCGGTTGTCGACGAGCTGTTCATCGAGAACTGGGACAATGGCCATTAAGGGTAGCCTCAAGGAAGCCAGCCTGCCCGATGTGCTTCAGCTCCTGACCATGGGGGGCAAGACCGGCTGCCTGTCGGTAACAGACCGCCAGAGCTTCGGCTACATCTACTTCGACGAAGGCCGCATCATCTACGCCTCTTTGCTCAACCGACGCGACCGACTCGGTGATATACTGGTCCGCGAAAACGTGATAACGCGGGAGCAGCTGGACGAGGCGATCGAGCAGCAGAGCAAGACCAGGGATAACAAGCGGATCGGCGAGATCCTCAGGGACAAGGGCTTCATCGATCAGGCTACGTTGCAGAAATGGGTGCGCCACCAGATCGAAGAGGCGGTCTACCATCTCTTCACGTGGAGTCAGGGTACCTTCTACTTCGAGCCGGGGCAGCGGCCAGAGCGGGAATCGATCTTGGTGTCAATCGACCCTGAAAGCCTTCTGCTCGAAGGCGCACGGCGGGTGGACGAATGGAGTCAGATCGAGATGAAGGTGCCATCGCTGGAAGTCATCTTCACCCTCGATCCTGACCGCTCAGCTACCATCTCTACGTTGAATCTCACGGAAGAGCAGGAAGAGATCCTGCCGCTGCTGGATGGCAAGCACAGCGGCTGGGACATCGTAGAGGAAACCGCGCTACCCGAGTTCGAGGTCGGGAAGGCGCTCTACGGGCTGGTCGCGGTAGGTGTGGTGCGCAGGTCGGGGCGGCGCGAGCGCGATACGGCGCGCGCGGAGACCCGCGCACGAGTGGATGAGCACCGGAACTTGGGTGTGGCGTTCTACAAGACCACGATGTTCGACGAGGCGGTGCGGGAGCTCAGGCGCGTGCTGGAGCTGGATCCACAGTCGCTCGATGCAGAGTTCTACTTGGGACTTGTGGCACTGCGCCAGGGTGATCTAGTTGGGGCCGAGCTGAAGTTGCGCGAGCTGATCGACCGCGGCGGCAAGAAACCGGCCGCCTACAACAACCTGGCGTTGGTGCTGGGAATGTTGGGCAAGACGGTTGAGGCAGTGGAGGTGCTTGAAGAAGGCCTGCAGCGCGCCAAGAGCCACGCGCAGCTCCAACTTTGCAAGGCTCTGTTCCACCTGAGGCTCGGGGATCCGGCAACGGCTCACAGTGCGCTGGACAGCTACGCGGAGGGCGTAGGTGATGCGTTGACGCCGCTGTACTACTCGACGCGGGCACTGGCCGACGCGATGTCGGCGGATCTCGAATCGGCAGTCAGGGTGGCCGAGCGGGGCGTGGAAAGGCACCCGGGCTCTGCGGCGTTGGCGAACAACGCAGGTGTCATCGCAGAGCGGAAGGGCAGTCTGGGGCGAGCCAGGGAGCTCTACGAGCGGGCGTTCGAGCAGGATTCCGGCCTGGCGCAGGCGTCGAAGAACCTCGGCGATCTGCTGTACCGCGAGGGACGCCACGAGGAGGCGGCGGAGGCGTACGAGCGGGCGCTGCGGGCCGACCCCGATCTGGGGGACGACGTCTACGCGAAGCTTGGTAACGTCTACTACAAGAGCCGAGCGCGAGGGCGGGCTATCGAGATGTGGACGCGCGCCCTGGAACTCAATCCTGCCAACGAGATTGTACGCACGAACCTGGAATTCGTGAGGGGCGCGACCGGTGAGCGGCGATGAGGCGGCGTACGCGGCACTGTTCGCGAAGATCGAGCGGGAGCGCGGGTTCTGTGGGAATCTCTACCGCCAGAAATGTCTCAGGCGTCGGGTCGCGGTGCGCATGCGGGCTCGGGGCGTTGCCACGCCCGCGGACTACGCAGCGCTCCTTGACGCAGACCCTGCCGAGTACGATCGCCTGCTGCGCGTGCTGACCATCAACGTCAGCAAGTTCTTCCGCAATCCGGAAACCTGGGCCGTGATCAAGGAGAAGCTACTCCCTGATCTCTTGCGTCGGCAGGAGCCGCTGGTCATGTGGAGCGCCGGTTCGGCGGCCGGTGAAGAGGCGTACAGCCTGGCCATCCTCGTTTGGGAATGGCTGTCGGCCCACGGCAGAGACGGCTGGAACGGTGTACGCATCGTCGGCACCGATATCGATGACCTCAGCCTGGAGGCGGCGCGCACGGCCACATACCCAGAGGTTGCCCTCTCGGAGACCCCCCCGGCTGTGCGCCGGCGATGGTTCACGACTGGCGACGAGTTCAGCCTCAAGGAGCCCATACGGTCCGGAGTGGAATTCCAGCAGCTGGACATCCTCGGCAGGCGCCCGGGTTTCGCTGCGGATCTCATCCTCTGCCGTAACCTGCTGATCTATCTAGACCAAACCGCGCAGCGCCGGGTCTTCCATACCTTCGCGGACGTGCTGCGGTCGGAGGGCTACCTCGTGTTGGGCCGTGTCGAGACACTGGCCGCGGAGGTTCGGCCCGTCTTCCAGGTTGTCGATGTGCGAGAGAGGATCTACAGGAAGCGGTGAGAGAATACGTACCGGCCGGCGAGCAGCGTATTCGCAGAGGCGAGGGAGTACTGTCGGTCCTCGGGGTCGGCTCCTGCGTGGTCGTACTGCTCTATGACGAGACTAGCCGGATTGGTGGGCTCGCACACGTGCTGCTGCCGGACCCCAATGACCTATTGGGACCGGATCGGCGCGGGAGGTATGCGACGACCGCAATACCGGACCTGCTGGACGAGCTTCAGTCCGCAGGAGCCCCGCGTGGCCGGATCGTGGCGCGCCTGGTGGGTGGAGCTTGCATGTTCCAAGAGCTGATCCCCGCGACTGAGCGCAATATCGGGGAGCGCAACGTGAGTGCAGCGCGCGCGACCCTTGCCCGGCACGGCGTCCCGATCGTCGGAGAAGCGGTCGGTGGAAGGCTCAGTCGCTCGATCGAATTCGATTTGAGCGATGGACGGGTCCGGGTCTCGTCGCAGGGTGTCAACGATGTCGAGATCTGAACGGGCGGGCGGGATTGCTGCCGTACTGGTAGTCGATGACAGCGTCTTCATGCGGCGCATGATATCGGACATGATCGGGCGTTTTCCCGGATTTCGTGTGGTCGGGGTCGCCGCCGACGGGCAGGAGGCGCTGCGGCGCATGGACGAGCTGGATCCCGACGTTGTGACTCTGGATATCGAGATGCCCCGACTTGACGGCTTCGGGGTGCTTGAACGCGTGATGTCGTCGCGTGCCCGTCCGATCGTCGTACTTTCCGCATACACGGAAGCCGGCTCGGAGGCGGCGTTGCGTGCACTCGATCTCGGCGCTGTCGACTTCGTGGCCAAGCCGTCGGGCCCGGTCTCCTTCGACGTTGCAAAGGTAGAGGCTCGTCTCTACGAGGCACTGCAGGCGGCCTGCGCCGCCGATATCGAAGTACTGGCCCGTGAACGGGTGCAACGCGAGGCTCGCCATGTTCGTCCGGCGACTCTGGAGAATGAAGCGGCAGTCGCCATCGCCGCCTCGACCGGTGGGCCGCGGGCACTCACGTACATTCTCGGGTCGTTACCGGCGAACCTGGGGGCTGCGGTGCTGGTGGTGCAGCACATGCCTGCCGGTTTCACGCGCACGCTGGCCACGCGGCTGGCTCAGGTCTCAGCGATGCCCGTCACGGAAGCTTCGGGCGGTGAAAGCGTGGCGGCGAATCGCGTCTGGATCGCGCCAGGCGATTTCCACATGCGCGTCCGCAGGGTCGGCCACGAAGTCAGGATCGCTCTGGACCAGCGGGACTTGATTTGCGGCACGCGCCCCGCCGCGGATGCGTTGTTCGCGAGCGTTGCCGAGGCCTACGCCGAGCGTTGCGTCGGTGTCGTACTGACGGGCATGGGTCGAGACGGAGCCGCCGGGTTGGCGGCGATCCGTGCGGCAAATGGGCGCACGCTGGCACAGGATCGTGCCACGAGTGTGGTGTACGGGATGCCCGGCCGAGCAGTCGAGGAGGGTGCGGCGGAGCAAGTGGTTCCGCTGGAGAAGATACCAGCGGCGGTCGTCGAATGCCTCTGCTCGCTCTCAGCGCCGGCTTCAGGGCAGTGGCCATGAGGAGCCTGGTCACCTTTCGTGTGGGTGATGCGCGCTATGCGCTGCCTGTGGAGGCGGTGAGAGAGGTTGTCGAGCTCGGACCGCTCACCCACCGTCTGCCTGGGAGTGACGAGGACCGTTTGGGCCTGGCTCTGGTGCGAGGCCGATGGATACCCGTGCTGGAGCTCGCCAGGGCGGTCGAGGGTGCCGAGCGCCTGGATCCTGGGGCACAGACATCAGTGCTCTTGGTGCTCGGCGGCGATGCCGGGTCTCTGGGTCTCCGGGTGGAGGCGATCGGCGAGGTGGTCCACGCCGGAAGAGGCGGAACCCGAGGTGCGTCGCAGTCCGAGGGGCTTGTAGATCTCGACGGTGAGCTGTTTCGCTACGTCGATCCGGAACCGCTGCTCGGTCGTCGGGCGGAACCAGAGGAGGGCGAGGGCGCGATCATGAGGGAAGACCGTATGACCCAGGAACCGCTGCGGATAGTGGCCTTCCGCCTCGGAGGCGAGGAGTTCGCCATCGATATCCTGGAGGTTCAGGAGGTCCTCCGGGTTCCTGAAGTGCGGGGTGTACCCAAGGCTCCCGACTTCGTGGAGGGCGTCGTCCGACTGCGAGACTCCCTCGTGCCCGTTATCGAAATGCGCAAGCGGTTCAGCTTACCGGAGCGCCGGCGGACAGCCGACGCTCGACTGCTCGTCGTTTCGCTGCGTAGCGGTCGGGCGGGCCTGGTCGTCGATGAAGTGCCGGGTGTGACGCAGATCCCGGTCGACGCCGTCAGCCCGCCCCCCGAGTTCTTCAGGGGGCTGGCCGGGCGTTACCTGCGGGGCATCGCACAGGCTGGGGACCGGCTGATCATCCTGCTTGACGTGAACGAGATTCTGAGTTCCAAAGAACGGATTGCACTGGAGAGGATGCAGAGGGCGGTCGACAGCGACGACAGGAAGTCGGCAGCCGCAGCCGGATCAAAAGGCAAGAAGCGGCCCAGGGGTCGCAAGAAGAAGGCAGAGCCTTGATCGGAGACGAGCTGCTCGCGTCGTACCTGGCGCGATTTCGCGAGCTGGAGACAGCGCTTGAGCAGGCGGGCAGCGAGCAGGAGCGGGCCCGGCTCGCTACGGCGGTGGCGCAGCTGCAGGAGAGCCTCACGAGGCTCGAGCGGCAGCTGGCTGAGCTGCATGAGGACCTGACGCGCCTCATGCAGCGATTCGACTTGCGGCCCGGCGGGCCTCCCGGCCTGGCCCCGGCTCTGGCGCCGCCGGCACCTGAGCGGCAGGGCGGCGAGTTGGATGAGTTCCTCGAACAGGGCTGGACCGCCATCAGGGCAGGCGACCCGGAGGGTGCCGTGCGGATCCTGCAGCAGGCTCTGCGGCTGGCGCCGGATGACCCCCAGGCTCTATCGTGCTTGGGATGGGCACAGACGCTGCTGCGAGACTACGACGGGGCTGTGCTCACGTATCAGCATGTTCTGGTGGTGAAGCCAGACGACGTTGTGACCGGCGTGAACCTTGGATTCATTTGTCTACAGAAAGGGATCTACGGGGCGGCGATCGAGCATCTGTCTGGAGCGGTCCGCAGTGCGGTAGACCGCCGGGCCGTACTCTACGGTCGCTACTACCTCGGCCTCGTCTACCTGGCCCGGGAAATGTACAACGATGCCGAATCGTTCTTCCTGGAGACCGTCGGGCTGGACTCCGCCATGAGCGAAGCCTACTTCCAGCTGGGCCGAGCACGCTATCAGGCGGGCCGGAGGGCAGATGCAATCTCGGCCTGGAAGGACGGAGCTGCGGCCGGGCAGTTCGATCCCTGGGCCACACGTTGTGCGGAGGCAGCGCGCCGGGTGGAATCAGGGCAACCCCCCGTCTTCGAGGGATTCTCACCGGCGGCCTGATCGTCCTCGGCTGCCTCGGTTCTCTCAATCATCGCCTGGCTGCTGCACAGCAGGAGTTGCGTGCCGGCGCGCTCGTGTTCCGCTTCTGGCCCCGTCAGGCGAGCGCAGCGGCAGCGCTTGCCCGAGCGGTGGAGACCCCACCGCTCATGCCGGGACTGCCGGAAGACGTGCTTGCCCGCGGAGAGATCGTCGTCTACCTGGCGCCGGACCAGGCGATCTTCGACTCCCTGGCGCCCGGTGTACCGGACTGGAGCGGGGGCCTGGCGTTCCCAGAGCGTGACCACATCGTTCTGCCGCTGTTCACTGCGCGCACTGGCCGCGAGCCCCTGGTCACGGTGCTGAGGCACGAGCTGGCACACATCGCACTGAATCGCTACCTGGGCGCCGGTGTGCCGCGTTGGTTCCATGAAGGCTATGCACAGCTAGCGGCCGGAAGCTGGCAACCCAACGATGGCTGGGCTCTGCGAGTCGCCGTCCTGCTGGGTCAACTGCCGGCCCTCGAATCCTTGAGTCTCGATTTCAGGAGCAGCCGCCTGCGCGCAGAGCACGCCTACCTGCTGTCCTATACGGCCGTAGAGTTCCTCTACCGGCTGGGTGGCCCGACCGGGTTCGCCCGGCTGCTCGAACGCTGGCGGGAGACGGGCGACCTCGACAGGGCAATGCGCCGGACCTACGGCCTCACGTTCGGACAGTTCGAGCGCCTATGGCGACGAGAGGTGGGCCGCCAGTACGGCTGGCTGCTCGTCCTGACGCAAGCGGCGTTCTTCTGGACCGTGCTGACGATCCTTTTCCTCATCCTGGGGTATTGGAAGAAGCAGAGATATCGTCGAAAGCTGGCGGCGCTGGAAGCGGTGAGCCGGGATACTGAGGGCAGCGAGCTCGGTGAGGCAGCTGACGACCCAGGTGCCCTGGGCCGCTGATTGACGCCAACGACCGTAGGGCATAGCTTCTAGCCGTTCATGCCGAAAGCAAGCTCCCGCAAGCAAAGTGGAGAAGGGCCGCGTGCGGCCCGCTCAGCTTATAGCAATGAGGCATTGGGCGGCGCGCCAATGACCGGGGCCGTGGTGGAAGAGCCTAGGGCCTTGCAGTTCACGCGACTCAACTGGGTTCTGCTCGCCGCCGGAGTCGTGATCAGCGTGGCGGGCTACCTGGCCCTCGCCAGCAGTTCGCCGTTCGTCTCGACGGTTGTCGCGCCGATCTTGCTGGTAGCTGCGTACGTCGTGCTGATCCCATTGGGCCTGATTCTCTGAGTCAGGCATGTTGACGCGTAGTTCGTCGGGCCGTAAGCTGCCGCGTTCGGCTCGGACAGGTGGGCGCGTAGCTCAGCTGGCGAGAGCGCTGCCCTTACAAGGCAGAGGCCCCTGGTTCGAGTCCAGGCGCGCCCATTGGGGGGGATGACCGCTGCTCGCGCGAGCCTGAGGCTGCGGCGCGGGCGAAACGAACAGAGTTGGCGCGGGCGAGTGCCCGCTTTCCGAGGTCCCAAGCGTGGGGGAAAGCCCATGAGGTTTGGAGACGCCGGTTCAAGGAGGGGTGGTCTGGGAGCGCTGGCGGCGGCGCTGATCTTCGCGCTGTCCTTACCGCTGGCCCTCGAATCCCACGCCGCCATCACCGTGCAGCAGGAGCCGGGAGGGCGTTTCCGCGTGCTCGTGGTTCCGATGGAATCCAGCGCGCTGCACAGGAGGTTCGGCGAGGATGTCGCCGAAGAGATCAGCGAGCGCCTGGCAGATTTCGCTACTCACGCTCCGATCCCTGAGAGAGAGTTCGAACGCGCTCTGAAGCGGTACGAGGTCAAACAGGAAGAGCTCAACGCCATCCGGGCCCGGCAGCTGGCCAACCTGATGGGGGCTCACGTCGTGTTCTGGGGATCGGTGAGAGCAGCGGGCCGCGCCTATGAAGTGGAGGCGAGCTTCATCGATGTGGCGACCGGAGAAGAGGTGCCGGTGCCGACCGTCACGATCGCTGACAGGAGCGACGAGTCGGTCCGGCAGGTGACCGACGCGGCGATCGACGCGTTCGAGACGCAGGTTCGCTTCCTCAGAGCACGCCAGTTCTGCGCAGAGTATGTCAACAGCCAACAGCCGGAAAACGCCCTGCGGAACTGCAACGAAGCGCTGACTATCAACCCCAGCAGCATTAATGCCCTGTACCATAAGGGGCTGGCGTTCCGGCAGCTGTTCGAGAACGACAGCAGCGGGTCCGCTGGCTGGGGCGACTCTGCGGTGGCCTATTTCCTCCGAGTGCTGGAGAGCGACCCGGGCCATCGCGCGGCGATGCAGAACGCCGCCTACATCTACTCGCAGGTCGGGGACGCCGAAAAGGCCAGCGAGTACTACAGGACCTACCTGGAGCTCGATCCGGGCAACGTCCCGGTCCGGCTGAGAGTCGCCTACGACATGGCGGAGGTTGGCCTGATGGCTGAAGCCATCGCCATCATTCAGGAGGGCCTGGCCCACGCGCCGACCGATACCACGCTGCTGCAGCAGCTGGGTGACTACGCGCTGCGCTACTCTGACGAAGACTCCACCTATGTGGATGTCGCCTTGCAGGCTTACGAGAGCGTGCTTGAGATCAAGGGCGAACAGACGGACATCCGGATCATCGAGAACACCATCGCGGCTTACACCCGCGGCAACCGCATTACTGAAGCCGTCGCCTTCGCCGAGCGCGCCCTGCAGTCACACCCGGACAGCCCACGCCTGTGGTCGCTCTATGCCGACGCGCTGAGCCGGCTGGATAGATACAGCGAGGCCGCCACCGCGATGGACAGGGTTCTGGAGCTCGAGCCGGGCTACGCGAACGGGTACCTGAAGCGCGGGCAGTTCAAGCTGCAGGGCGGCGACGAGGCCGCTGCGATGGCTGACTTCAACTACGCGATCGAGACCGGCGCCTCCACCTCCGACGATGTCTTTAGGCTGTTCTGGAGTGAGGCTCACGGGGCTCGCAACCGCGGCGACTTCGGAACCGCCGTGCAGCACTTCCAGCGTGCTCAGCAGTTCGTCGCCGCGAGCCAGAGAGAGGAACTCGAGTTCTGGTGGGCTTACACCTACTACCAGCTCGGCGAGCGGCTGGCGCAGCCCGAAGACGCAGGCCTCAACCAGCTGCAGCGCGCCCAGGCCAACTTCCAGGCCGCAATGGGGCACTTCCAGCAGGCTGGCAGCGTGCGACGTGAGGTGCCCCAGCTGAGGGAGGCAACCGAGAGGTGGCTGCTGAACGTGGAAGCGCGGATTCGGCAGCTGTCGCGCCGCTAGTCGCCCTGCGACTCCCACCCGCTCAAGAGCCCGGGCGCTGACCCGGGCTCTTTTTTTGAGCGCCCCTGGACCTGTTGAGCCCGGCGACGGCAGGTAGG